>Ga0155966_1017_pt1 | contig 30549 bp, 22 predicted proteins | sample RifCSPlowO2_02_FD_107620 | JGI IMG/M metagenome (GOLD analysis project Ga0155966, IMG submission 107620) | Ignavibacteria bacterium RIFCSPLOWO2_02_FULL_55_14 | reverse complement strand
GGAAATCCTCCGCTCCCCGGGACTACGGTGACCGTGTCGGGAGGGGGCGTGATGACAGTATTCAACGCTATGCAGCTCGCTCCCGCGCCGGGTGCTGCGGACACGTCAATGATTCCAGCGTATGTTGCGTTCCCATTCCGCCCCGTCCGCGGCGCCACCTATTCTCTGCTTGTTCAGTCTCCGCCGGGGAATTCCACCGGGACGATGACAGTTCCGGAGATCGGCAGGCTCTCATTCTCGGATGTCAGCATAGTGCAGAACCCGTGGGGCTATAATCGCACGAACAGCTTCATTGTCGAAGTGACCCTCGCTTCCCAAGCGCTCGGATTTGCAGTTCGATTCCTCGTGGAGTATGAGCATTTGATCTCGGGGCAGTGGATAGTAGAGCAGCGAGAAGTGCCGCTCTACTATGAGGATGAAGGGCAACCCGCCACCTCGCGTGCAGTCTATCCGGCTCTCGGTCGGCGCGCGGCCAACAATGAGCCAAATCCTTTTACCTTGCCGGAGCGCAACGTTGCCGTGTTTACGAACGGTCCGTACCGTGCAACGCTCGAAGTCATCTACAACGCATACGGGCTCACCAATGTCCGCATGCTCCGCGCCGTCTTTATACTGAACCAGGCCGACCGCAATTTCTTCACCTATTTTGCCCTGGCAAATTATTTTCAGGACCGGTTCTCGATCAGGGTGGATCAACCGGAGTATACCAACATGTCGGGTTCGCTCGGCTTCTTTGGCTCATTGACGGCCGATACAGACTCCGTCGACCTTCCGTCGAATCTCCAACCCACGGCGGCGCAATAACCTCATCCATGGGCAGCGGACAGAAACGCCTCCTCATTCTGGGCAGCGGATTCAGTTCCTTCAGCCTGCTGAAGACGATCGACGCCCAAAAATTCGAAGTCACCGTTGTTAGTCCGCGCAATCACTTTCTTTTCACACCCCTCCTTCCCAGTACAACCGTCGGGACTATCGAATTCCGGAGCGTCGTCGAGCCCGTTCGTCAGGCGAAACGCGGGACAATATTCTATGAAGCCGCCTGTACAAAGATCGACTCCCGTCGGCGCGCAGTCGCATGCAAGGGATCGGACAGCGCGTTCACTCTTGCGTATGATGCCCTGGTGATCGGCGTCGGTGCAGGAGTGAACACGTACGGGATTCCCGGCGTGGTGAAGCATGCGCTGTTTCTCAAAGAAATTGCGGACGCGCGGGCAATTCGTCAGCGCATCATCGAATGCTGTGAGCGCGCCTCGCGGCCGGATATCGACGACACGGAACGGCGGCGATTGCTGCACTTCGTCGTTGTTGGAGGAGGGCCGACGGGCGTGGAGTTTGCGGCTGAGATGCACGATCTTTTGCGCGAAGACCTAAGCCGCGCCTATCCGTTGCTGTGGAATGACGTGCGTATCACGCTTCTGGAAGCCGGTTCCAGCATTCTCACCACGTTCGATGCTACCCTGAGCGCGTACACAGAACGCCTCTTTCGCCGTCAGCGCATCGAAGTCCGGACGCGCACTCCTGTTGCGCGGCTCGGTTCGGACCACGTCACGCTGAAGAACGGCGAACGAGTTCCCTACGGACTTCTCGTGTGGTCGACGGGCGTCGTCCCGCGACTGCTGACGAAAACGTGTTCGTTCCAGAAGGACAGCCTCGGCCGGATCGTAACGGACGATCGCTTGCGTGTCGTCGGCCGACATGATGTGTATGCATTCGGGGATTGTGCGACGATCGGTGACCTCAGCCTGCCGATGACGGCGCAGGTGGCGCAACAGCAAGGACACTATCTTGGCATCGCATTGAATCAGCGCGCGTCCGGAAAAGAGCCAAGGCCGTTCCGGTACAGGCACTACGGAATGCTCGCGTATATCGGCGGCAACAAGGCTCTTGCCGACCTTGAGAAATCCAAGACCGGCGGGTTCGCGACATTCCTGTTCTGGCGTTCGGTCTATCTTACGCGTCTGATGGGCATCAAGAACAAAATGCTCGTCATGTTCGATTGGTTCAAGACGCTGGTGTTTGGGAGAGACATTAGTCGGTTCTAGGTCTGTGGTGATTGCGGATTATCTAAGGTAAAGCTGCGCTCTTTTGAGCTGCCTGAGATGCATCTCCCTCTGGCATGACCTCCGTCCCGACCTCGTTGACATTCCTCATAAATCGCATTATCATTGCTGTCGCATTCCCACAAAGACACACCTGCACACGATCGACTATGACAATCAAAGAATCGATGCACGGCACGGTGGCCGTTCTGTCGCTCAAAGGCGACTTGATGGGAGAGCCAGAGACCGCAAACGTGAGAGAAAGGATCTATGATTTTCTCAGCAAAGGTACTCACAACATCGTCCTCGACCTCGGTCATTTGAGGTACGTGAGCAGCACGGGACTGGGTACGCTCATTGCGGCGTTGACATCCGTAAAGAATAAAGGGGGCGATCTTCGCTTGGCGTCCGTGACGGACAAAGTGGAAAGCCTGTTCGTCATAACACAGCTCGTCAAGGTCTTCAAAGAGTACGAAACCGTAGAGCGGGCGGTAAAAAGCTTCGCTTGATCTGCGGCGATGTTCGAGTGCCATGCCCGGTCGTTCTTGCGAATGGCCGGGCTTTCGTGTCTTTGCTCACGCCTTCGTTTTCATTATCTTGCCACGGCGCACATCCATGAGGCGCATTGACGACGTAGCACCCGACCTTGCCAGGAGCGGAGTGATGCTCAGCCTTCTGCTGCGACAACCATGTCCAACGCCATTTCAGGACTGACCATTACGGCATTCTGTTACGGCCTCCTGTGGGTGATGAGGCTGCTGTGGAGTGCGGGGAAAATCAGTGTCTGGTTACGTTTTCCGCGCGGAGCGGTCGCCTGGTTCGGCGCTGCCGGACTGGTCCTTCCGGTGAAAGGATTTGCGGATGTTGTGGGAGAACTGTTCACCACCCCGAGCACTGCTACGGCGTACTCGCTCGGCTTCTACTGCTTCCTCATGTTGCTCGTTGCGCTCGTCGCTGCGCACAGCGACGTCATCGATTTTGAACGCATGAGGCCGTTCCTCGTGGATGCGTTCTTTTTCCGTCCCGGCCACCGCGACCGCAGCGACATATTTGTGCAGCTCGAACAGAAGAAGATCAGCGACGTCTATCGCGAACAATCGGGAACTGAACTGCGATTTGCGGCTCAGCGACGTACGAAACACCTGGGTCCAGTCGAGGCTATGTCGGAGCTCTCGCAAGTGCGCAAGGCTCGACAGGAGGAGGCGGGAAAGATGGAATCGAATCTCCTCGAAGCGGGCGAAACGACGGACATCATCGACATTGTGCGCCTCTTCACGCTTCACCAAAGACCTCATCCGGCATTCGATCGCACGTTTCGCGTTGTCGTCGATCCGGCGGCGAAGACATGCACCATGTACACGATGGTCCTGGGAGTTCGGCCCGACCAGCTTCACGATGCGGAACGGTTTTTTCGATTTCAGCAGGATGTCATCGACATGATGCAGGTGTTCACATCGCAGCATTGGATGAATCGCTTCCGGCCGTTCTTCGAAACGCTCGCAATGGAATGCTATGAGGAAGTCAAGGATTCATTCGACATGCCGAAGAAGCGCGCGTTCCTGCGGTTGGCGATTGGCGTTGCCGACTTGGACGCACGCAAGAACAAGGTGTTCATCGCAACAGAATTGTCCCGTATTGGTACGGTGACTTGGCTCGAAGGAGAACCCGAATGAGACGAGTATGTTCCGTCGCCGCACTGGCCTTGCTGTTCTGCGTACCCCTCCGCTCGCAGGAGAACACGCTTCAACGCGCTGCAGCGCTGGAGGTTCAGGGGCACTTTTCCGAAGCAGCATCTGCATTGACCGAAGCATTGTCCGGCGAAAATGACCCGAAACAGAAGAGTCTTCTGGCTTTTGAGCTCGACCGGCTGCGCCGGATCAGGCTCGATTATCCGTATACACAGGAGGAAGTGTGGAAGCAGGTGCAGCGTGCCGTGCGGGACGTAACGCAGAAAGAGTTTGAGGAATGGATCGTGGCGGGACGGTTCGACATCCGGATCATCGACGGCGACACGCTCTACAACGGCGTCAGCCGCAGCAACCTCTTCTGGCGCTATCCGGACATTGTCGCACGGCGGATCAATCCGCCGGACAACAGAGCCTTCGAACAGCGCGTCTGGACAACGGCACAAGAGATCACTGCCGCGGCAAAGTCCTCGGGCACACCATACGTTCTGCCAAAAACATTTTCCGTCACCATGAAGGTCACAGCGTCTGCCAATGCAGCGCCGGCCAACGAGACGATCCGCGCGTGGTTGCCGATCCCCCGCGCATTTCCGTTCCAGACCGGGTTTCGCCTCATCTCCTCATCCTCGCCGGCGAGCGTCGACCGGGAATCGAGCCCGATCCGGTCCGCGTACATGGAGCAGCCGAGCGTCAAAGACAAGCCGACCGTTTTCTCCGTCGAATATGAATATAGTCATTACGGTATCAGGTTCGACGTTGATGCTTCGCGGGTCCAGCCGTACGACCCTGACGACCCTGTGGTGCGCGATTTCACCGGCGAAGGTCCGCATATCCAGTTCACAGACGCGGTGCGTGCCCTGTCGAAAGAGATCGCCGGCTCGACCGACAACCCGCTGGTTCAGGCAAAAGCGTTTTATGACTGGATCTCGGAGCACATTCAATACAGCTATGCCCTCGAATATTCGACCATCCGAAACATCAGCGACTATTGTCTGACGAAGCGGTACGGTGATTGCGGCCAGGAAGCGCTGCTGTTTATTACGCTCTGCCGGCTGAACGGCATTCCCGCCCGATGGCAGTCCGCATGGTTCACGTTCCCCGGAGGAAAGACGATCCATGATTGGACGGAGATTTACGTACGGCCGTGGGGCTGGATGCCGGTCGACCCGTATATGGGCATTTTTGCCATGCAATACCTGAAGAGCCTGACTCCCGAGGAGCGTCGCGGCGTTCGGGACTTCTACTTCGGAGGTCTCGATCAGTATCGCATGGCCGCGAACAGCGACCACTGTCAGAACCTGATGCCCGCGAAGGCAGGACTGCGCTCGGACAACGTCGACTTCCAGCGGGGCGAGTTGGAAGCGAAGGGTGAGAATATCTATTTCGACAAGTATTCATACTCGCTTGATGTGAAGGAACTTTTTCCAACGCCGTAACAGAATGCCGCAACCAAAGTCGTTACTGCGTGACTCCCTGTCCAAAGCGCACCTTCTCGAAAGGTCACATATGACAACCCGCTTCTTTGTTCTGCTCGCACTGGCCGCGACGACGGTCTCCGCACAAAAGGCCGACCTCACCGTGAAATTCAAGAAGGGTGAAAAATATTCCTACCGCGAAGAGAACACGCAAACCGTAACTGCGGAGGGGATGCCGGGTGGCGGCCAGAAGGCGACAAGCCTGCGACTCGTGTCGTATGCGGTCAAGTCCGTCGACAAGCAAGGAACTGCGGTGTTACTCCGATCGGTCGACTCTTCATCGACGATGGTCGACGACAAGCCGATGACCGATAGCCGGATGTCGAAGATGGACGGTATTGTGTTGAAAGTGACGATGGCGAAGAACGGAAAGATCCTGGACGCCGTCCCGGCGGAAGAGGTCAAAGATGAACAGACAAAGAAAATGGTGGACATGATGTCCGGTCAGTACAAGCAAAGTCCCACACTGCCGGGAAAGGTCGTTGACGTCGGGGAGACGTGGAACGATGAGATCACAAACAACACGGACACGCCGATGGGCAAGCTCACAATCACGATGAAGATGACGACGAAGTTCAGCGGCGTGGAAGAGTTGGATGGTGTGGAAGTTGCCGTGTTGGACGTGGCGGGGACGATGAGCGGCGAATTGGGGGCAGGGATGGGAGTCATCACGGGTACGATCAAAGGGAAACGGTATTTTGCGCACCGTGAAGGGCGAGAACGTAAAATGGAGCTTGTCATCGACCAGAACATGGACATGCAAACGCCTCAGGGAAACATGATGATGCAGACGAAGATGCAGCAAGAGCGTACGCTGCTTAGGTAAATCTCTGGTCGCAAAGTGGTGCATAGTGATTTGTGCTTCGTAACGCGTTCTTCACCGCATGAACAGTCCTCTTCCCCCCGTTTCCGACATCAGATTTCCGCAGGTGTTGGTTGTATCCGCGTCGGCGGGGGCCGGCAAGACGACCGCCCTCTCCCGCCGCTACATCGAATTTCTCCTCTCCGACAAGGTCCCGAATAATCAGCTTCCCAACATCCTCGCCATCACGTTCACCAACAACGCGGCGGCGGAGATGAAGCGAAAGATCCTGACGGAACTGAAGCTCATTGCGCTTGGGGTGCAGGACCTCATCGCCGTCATGGTGCCACTGACAGGACTGAGGTCCGACCAGATCAGCATCCGTGCGGGAAACGTCCTCGATGGGATCCTCGAAAACTACACGGACTTTCAGGTCCGCACTATCGATTCCTTCCTCTCCAACATCTTCACTGCAAGCGCGATCGAGTTCGGTATTGCGCCGGGCTTCGACATTTCGCTTACGCACGAAGACGTGCTCGACCGCGGCTTTGCCGAATTCTCCGTTCGAATAGCAAACGATCCCGATGGGTCCGCGATCATCCGTACGCTTACTGACCTCGCCGATGAGGACAGGAAACGCGACGACCCCTACGCATGGGATCCCTACACGGCCGTCGCTCGGCAGGTCAAAAAACTCTATGCCGCCGTCACCAGCCTCCCGCGGGATCTGGCAATTCCTGAGCTTTCCGCGGATCTCGCCCGGGCAGAACGGGAATTGAGAGCCGAAGCGGAATATTTGCTCGACCTCCTGCAGAATTCCGCACAATTGGCTCCTCAACATCTCCTCAAAGACCTGAGGGACATTCAGCGCGGAGATTTCGCGGCCGTGATCGATCGGGCCGTGAAAACGAAAGCCGTGAAGGCGGGGACGACGAAGGCGGAGAAAGAGGAGGCGAAGCGATTAGAGGCTGCGGCCGCTCCGATGCTGGAGCGTGTGAACAGCAGGCTTTCCGCGTATGGACTGCTTCTGGCCCGGCGGGCATACGTGCCCGCGGCGCGGGTGCTCGTGCTGCTCGGCGACACTCTTGAAGAGATGAAGCGACGCGACCGAATCGTCCTGCTCGACGATGCCGTACATTCGCTGCTGGGTTGGCTCTCGACCGGCGTCGTTCCCGACGTCTTCATCAAACTCGGCGACACGATCTATCATTTTCTCATCGACGAATTCCAGGACACTTCTCCGGCTCAATGGGAAACGCTGCGCCCCCTTATTGACAACGCCGTGTCGACGAATGGAAGTCTGTATGCGGTCGGCGACACGAAGCAATCGATCTACGGCTTTCGCGGTGCCGATTGGCGAATCATGCGGCAGTTGATGACGACGACCGTCTTTCCGTCGGCTCCGCCGGTGGCGGCCACGCTGAACCAGAACTTCCGCAGCCGTCCGGCAATCGTCAATTTCGTTCGCGCTGTGTTCCACGACATCGTCCCCTCTTCATCGTGGAAAGCTGCGGGAGAAGAAAGCGGGCTGAGCGTGTACGTGCAGGAATCGGCCCCCGGCCCACCTTCCGCCGGCCACGTGGAAGTGCAACATATTGTGCGGAACGATGAGACCGAGCCTGAGCTCGACACGGTAGTCGAGATCGTCAAAGATTGCCGCGCACGCGGGCGATCGTGGAGCGACATCGCCATACTCACGCAAGCGAATGCACGAGTGGTCCGCATCGCGTCCGCATTGAATAGGGCGGACATTCCCGTCATACCGCAAAGCAGTCTCGACATTCGACACCGCAGGATCGTGGCGCACTTCCTCGCATTGCTCCGGTTCTTGGACGCTCCGGTCGACCACAAAGCACTGGCCACGGTCCTTCTGAGCGAGTTGTTCACCCGCCGGGATCGACGGATCAGCCAATTAGAAGTCCGGCGGATGCTTTTTGAACACGCACAACCCGGACAGCATCGGCCGCTGTATATGACTGTCCGCGAGCGATATCGGGAGGTGTGGGAGGAGCTGTTTTCTTCGTTGTTCAAGCGGGTAGGATTCCTTCCTTTGTATGACCTGGTCGCGGAAGCGATGAAGACCTTTCGCGTGTTCGAGCTGTTCCCGGAAGAGGAGGGATCGCTGGTGCGGTTGCTGGAAACGGTTCGGGCGTTCGAGGCGACGGGGAACAACAGTCTGCGCGCGTTCATTGTGTCCGCAGAGGAAATGGCGGACGTCACGTCGTGGGAATTGCCAAATCCCTCCGCAATCGACGCGGTCAATGTCATGACGATCCACAAATCGAAGGGACTCGGGTTCCCCGTGACGATCGTCCTTCTGTATCCGTTCGAAACCAAGATCGGAGGTCCGGTGCCGGTCATGGTGGACGAAGGGGTGGAGCTTTGGCGGGTGAGGAAGAAGCTCGCGGAACGGGTTCCTGAGATCCGTCCCGTCTATGATGAGGCACTTCTGCGCGAGCAGGTGGATGCGCTGAACCGATTGTATGTGGCGCTGACCCGTGCCCGCGAAGAGATGTACGTGCTTGCGATCGCAGACGACCCGGCGGACGAACCGGCGTCATTCCTGCCGGCGTCTGCGGACGATCCGTCACACCGCCCGCGGCTCGGAGTAACGGCAAAAAATGACGAACCGCGCGTTACTCTTCTCTTCAACGACACCGTTTCGCCGCTTCCGGAAACGACGTTCGAAGTGCTGAACGACCGAGAACGTCGCCGCGGGGAGTTCTTGCATGCCCTGCTTGCAGAGGTGGAGTGGCTCGATGTAACGAACGCTTCGCTGGAGAATGCGATCGCGAGAATGCGTCCCGAAGACGAAGGCCTTTCGCGCGACGACGTCCGGTCAACGTTATCCGCCCTGCTCGATCGGCCGGACGTGCGAGAATTGTTCACGGAACGTCCGGAGCGGACAGTTCTGCGCGAACAGGAGATCATCGCGCCGGACGGCGCCGTGCACCGTCTCGACCGCGCGGTGATCGATGCCGATACCGTGATCGTCGTGGATTTCAAGACCGGTGGAACCGACCGCGAAACTGAATATCGCCGTCAGGTGCAGAGATATGTGAATCTGCTGCAGGAGATCTATCCGGGCAAAACCATGCGTGGAGTGCTGGTGTATATCGATCGCCTGACTGTCGCGGTGGTGGCATGAACGCTCCACGCATCGTAGAGCCGCACGAAAACCTCGTTTCCATCGTCGCCGACCTGCTGGGCAACGACTGGGACTGGTTGCACAAACGGCTTGTGGTGTTTCCAGGAAAGCGTCCGGCGCATTTCCTGCGCCGTGAGATCGCCCGTCGGGCAGGGCGGGCAGTTCTTCCGCCGACTATTCTTTCCATTGACGACCTTGTGACACGGATCGCCGGCCGGGATCGTGTGCCCGACATTCGCGTTGCAGGACCGCTCGACGCCGTTGCCGTGCTGTATGAGCTTCACAATAAACTCGGGACGCGAATGGGGGGAGACCACTTCCGGAGCTTTGAGAGCTTTCTCCCCTTGGGAACTGCGTTGTTCGAAGAGTTGGAAGAACTGAAGATCGCAAAGCTCTCTGATCGTGCTGTCCGGAATGCCGTGGCGGGAGTGACTGAGGGAAACACGCCCGTGATCGCGGATCTCTACGAGTCATTCTATGCTGCGCTGGAGAACCGGTCGCTCGTGACCCGTGCAATGGACTACGCCGTCGCCGCCACGAATTACAGCCCCAACCATCTAGCCGAATTCGACCGCATCGTCCTTGCCGGATTCTTCGCGTTCACTCCTTCTGAAAACATGCTGGTGCGAGCGATTCTCGCCGACGAAAGGTCCGACTCGGTCTTTGTCGCCGGTCCCGGACTTGCACAGCAGCTCAAGGGGATCGGGCTTTCCATTCAGACGGGGCCGCCGCCCGCTGAAGCGCCCGACGTAACGTTCATCAGCAGTCCGGACGGCCACGGTCAGGTCTTTGCACTCGCGAGATTGCTCGAGCGGAGCGTTGAAGAACAGGGCATGCCCGATGAACGCTCCGTCATCGTCGTTCCAAATCCGGACACGCTCTTTCCGCTCTTGCAGCATGCGCTTTCGCTGCTTCCATCTGAGGCCTACAACGTGTCGCTCGGGTATCCCCTGGAACGCACGCCGTTGTTCGGGCTTTTCCACGCTCTTTTCCAAGCTCTTGCGGGCATGCAGAACGGCAGGTTGCCGATGACGGACTATCTCCGCGTGATGCGGCATCCGTATATAAAGAGCGTTCCATTCGGCGACCGAACAGATGTGACGAGGACGTTCATTCACGTCATGGAAGAGCGACTGAGCGAGTCGGCCGGGCGAATGACCGTCGAACTCGGCAGGATAGAATCTGACGCGGACTTGTTCACCGACGCAGCATTTCGGGCGGGGACAGAGGGCGATGTAACAGTTGAATCGCTCCGTCAACACGTACAGAGTCTACATGCGACGTTGTTTGGTGGATGGGAATCGGAACGGACTGTGGGAGAAGCCGCACGGAGGTGTTCGGAGATCGTGAGGTTCATTCACGACCGAACGACGGCCCAACAGCACCCGTTCTTCCGTCGATTTGCAGAGACGTTCCTGGAAACGTTCGGGACTATCGAACGATCGTTGTCGGCCGGTATGCGGCTTGACCGGCCCGATGCCGTGGTCCGTGTCTTGCGGCATATGCTCGCCTCATCTTCGGTCCCATTTCCGGGTTCGCCGTTGCACGGACTGCAAGTGCTCGGACTGCTGGAAACGCGGTCGCTCCGTTTCGACACGGTTTATGTACTGGACGCGAACGACGACGTTGTGCCGGGGCGGGGCGGCAAAAGCCGGCTGCTGCCGCAATCGGTGCGGAGGAAACTGGGCTTGGAAACGGTTCGAACGCGCGATGAGATCGTCGAATATTACTTTACGGCCCTCGTAAGGGGTGCGAAACGCGTGCATGTGCTGTATGCAGAAGGAAATGCGAAAGACCGCAGCCGGTACGTGGAACGGCTTCTGTGGGACAGGGAACTGGCGTCGAAGCGCGTTGACGCAGCGGATGCGGTTTCCTCTGTTCGGTATCGTGTGGTACTCCATTCGGCGATGCCGGAATCTGTCGCCAAAACTCCGGAGGTCGTCGAGGACCTGCGTCGTAAGACCTACAGCGCCACAGCCCTCGATGCCTATCTCCATTGTCCATTGAAATTCTACCAGGGGCAGGTACTGAGGCTTGAAGAACGTGAAGAGGCGAGAGAGGAGATCGAAGGCCGGGATATCGGTTCGCTTGTGCACGCGGTCTTCCAGCGACTTTTTGCCCCGTGGGTTGGGAGAGCGCTTGATCCTTCTGGTGTAACGGCAGCGGCGGCGACAGGCGTGGTTGAGGAGGAATTCGCAGCAAGGTTCGGCGCAGAGCGAACGGCGGCGCGCGTGCTTATGCGTGAGCAGATCACACGACACGTCCAGTCATTCCTCAGCGAATACCAACGGCCTATCGCAGAGCGCATGCGCGTGGAGATCGTCGACCTGGAGCGAACTGAAGAGGCCGTGTTCGGAGCGTATCGCTTTCGTGCCAGAATGGACCGGATTGAACGGAGAACAGACCCTGCCGGAGTATCGACGGAGCACATTCTCGACTACAAAACGGGGGGAAACGCGAACGATCATCGCGTGCGGCTCGACCGGCTGGATATTGCCGACCGCACTACGTGGAAAAAGTACATCCGGTCCGTCCAGTTGCCGCTGTATGCGCTTATCCATGCGGAGAACGCCAGGATCGCTCCCGAGCAGGTGTCGGCGGCATACGTGCTGCTTGGCGTTCACGATATTGATGAGAAGATCGAGCTGGAACTCATTGACCGGACCGACCCGGCAAAAGGGGAGCGGCTCGCGCACGCGCGACGTTTCATCGATGCGTTGATGGCGGAGATCGTCGACCCCGAGACGCCGTTTACGCCAACGGATGATCCGGAAACGGAGTGCCCGCGGTGTCCGTTTGCGGATCTGTGCGGAACGACGTGGACGAAAAGCAGAAGCAGAGAATAGCTGAGTTTGCGCCTTTTGTGCCCCGGCCCGAGCGTAGTCGAGGGCCATTCTTGCGGCTACTCTTCAAACATGGTTCGAGCGACTCACACACTGCCCCCGATATCCTCCCTGCCTCAGGGACCCGGGGTCTATCTTTTTTACGGCGTCGGTGACGCGCTTGTGTATGTCGGCAAGTCGAAGGGGATCCGCGGCAGAGTGCGAACGCATTTTCGCGAGAGAAGCGAGCGCTGGATGATGAGACGCGTGCGACGGGTGGAAACGCGCGAAACCGCAGGAGAGCTCGGCGCATTGCTGCTCGAGTCGAAGCTGATCAAAGAGCTGAAGCCGATGTTCAACGTGGCGCAGAAACAGCGTCGGAGAATCGTGATCGCGGAACGGAAGACAATGCCCGGCGGTTATGTTGCGGTCCATCTCAAAGCGGTGGACGCCATCGATCCGTCGAAAAGCGGCGGCATTCTCGGGGTCTTCAAACATACCACGCAGGCGAAGGAATTTATGACCGAGATTGCACGGCGGCATCGACTTTGTTTGAAGTTGCTGGGATTGGAGCGCCCGCGGACCGCCTGCTTTGCGTATCATCTCGGCGCGTGCAACGGGGCCTGCATCGGGGAAGAACCGGCAGATCGTCACAATGACCGGTTGGAGGACGCTTTTCGGGAACGGCGTATCATTGCCTGGCCGTATCGTTCCGGAATCATCGTGGAAGAAGCGTCACCGACGGGACGATCGGAGATGTTCCTCATCGATAACTGGGTCCTTGTAGGAAGTCTAACGCGAAACGGAGGAAAAAACGCGGAACCGTTCCTCCCGGGCAGTCACCGATTCGATTACGATACGTACAAGCTGCTCTACACGTTCATGGAGAAGAAAGATGAAGGAAGGTCGATCCGCGAGGTGGGTGTGGATGAATGGAACTCATACGTGAAGCTCGCTACCGGAGATGCCAGGACCGAGAAAAGAATACAAACCGCCCCGCCAAAAGGTGAATCATGGCGGGCAGGCATGACGCCAAGAAAGAAGTAGATTGTTGGACGTTCATCATCTTCGCCGCGGTGTTGCGCTTCTAGCGCGCATGGACCGCGATCTTGCCTCCGTCGTTCAACGCCATGGTCCGCCGCCGTTGTGGGCCCGACGGCCCGGGACGGCAACGCTTATCCGCATCATCCTTGAACAGCAAGTGTCGCTGGCATCCGCGAAGGCGGTTTACCGGCGTATGGAAGAACATCTGGGGAGAGTCAGTGCCGAATCCGTCGCTACGTGTGGAATCACAGGCTTGCGTCGGCTCGGCGTAACGCGACAGAAGGCCGCGTATTGTTGTCAGCTTGCGGACCAGATCCTCTCCGGAGACCTGAGCCTGCGAAAACTCGCGCGTGCGTCTGCGTCTCAAGCGCGTGAAGAGCTGCAGCAAGTGAATGGGATCGGACCGTGGACGGCCGACATTTATCTGTTGATGGCGCTGCGTCATCCCGATATCTGGCCGACGGGAGACATTGCGCTCCTGACCGCGATGCAGCGTTTGCGGGGATTGAGAAAGCGGCCGTCGGTTGGGCGGGCGGCAGAGATCGCAAGGCGATGGGCTCCGTGGCGTGCCGTCGCCGCACGCATCTTGTGGCATGGATATCTGGAAGGGAGCCTTTCGGGCCGATAAAAACACATCGAGGTTAGCAGACATCGCCAACCTCGTGCGTTTTGGGAGCGGGAGACGGGACTCGAACCCGCGACGTCCAGCTTGGGAAGCTGGCATTCTACCACTGAATTACTCCCGCAAACTGACCACAAATTCGGCAAAAAATCGTAGACTTTCAATGGTGATAAAAATGTCATCATCAAACCGTACAATGCCGTGAGTCGATCCATTTCCATTCGATTTTCCACGTCCCACAGTTCACGTCTCACTTTTCACCGACTCGGTTCTACTATGTACAACCGCCGTTCTTTCTTCCGACTCACCGCCGGTCTAACCGGTGCCGTAGTTGCTGCAACGAATTCGCTGTTCGGCGCACAGGACACACCGAGCCCGATCAAACAGCTCAAGCCGATGCTGGACGGCATCGTTCCCATCAGGGATGAAGAACGCTGGGGGCGCATCGCGAAGGCCCAGCGTTTAATGGCGGACAACGGCATCGCAGCAGTCTTTATCGAGCCGGGAACAAGTTCCTTCTATTATACGGGCTTCCGGACGTGGATCAGCGAGCGAATGATCGGTCTTGTCATTCCCGCAAAAGGAGAGTTGGCGTGGATTTGCCCCAAGTTTGAAGAAGACCGGATGAGGGAGATCATCAAGTTTGGAACGGACATCCGCACGTGGGAAGAGGATGAAAGTCCGTACAAAGTTGTTGCAGGGATCATTCATGATCGGGGCTCCCGGACCGGAAAGATCGGCATTGAAGAACGCGTGAGATTCTTCTTCGCCGACGGAATACGGAAAGAGACCGCGGGATTCGAGATCGAAAGTGCGGACCCGGTGACCGCAGGATGCCGTATGTTCAAGTCGTCCGCCGAGATCGCACTTATGCAGCGTGCCAACGACATCACCATCGTCGCATATCGCACGGCTTCAGAAATGCTGAAAGAAGGAATGACGCCCGCCGAATTTTCCGCACATGTCAGCGCCGCGTTCCGGGCACTGGGCGTTTCCGGCGGCGCTTCGGCGAATTTCGGTCCTGCCTCGGCCTTTCCGCACGGCAGCGGACAGCCGCAGAAGTTGAAGCAGGGAGATATTATCATGATGGACGGCGGGTGCAGCGTTGAGGGATATCAGTCGGACATCACCAGGACGATCGTGTTCGGGACGCCGACGACGCGTCAACGCCAGATCTGGGACCTTGCGCGGGAGGCGCAGGATGCCGGCTTTGCGGTCGCAAAGCTTGGTGCTCCGTGTGAAGCAGTCGACGCCGCGGCGCGGAAAGTCATCATCGACGCCGGCTTCGGTCCGGGATATAAAGTCCCCGGGCTTCCCCATCGCACTGGTCACGGCATCGGTTTGGACGGTCACGAGTGGACTTACATGGTCAAAGGAAACACAATGCCCCTCCAACCCGGCATGTGCTTCAGCGACGAGCCGACCATAGCGATCCCGGGTGAATTCGGCGTGCGGCACGAGGACTGCGTGTACATGACCGAACAGGGGGCGAAGTTCTTCACGGCACAGAGTCTTTCCATTGATAAGCCGTTTGGCTAGGCCGAGCGGCGAGTGGCAGCGCTGGTGTAAAGATTGGTCCACGAAGCAACACGAAGAGATACGAAGGACCACGAAGTGAGGATAAGATGCTTGAATTTATATCCTTCGTGCACATCCGTGGCCCTTTGTGGACTATATCCTTTACAGGAGCTTTTCCGAGTCCAAGCCCAGCTCCACGTAAGCCCCGGCCCCACCACAACCGCCCCCAAATCCTAAATCCTCTCTCCTCTCTCCTTGACTTGACATTCATATACTCATCCTCTATATTCAGAGTAATTAGTCCGATATAGGAACTCTGTTGCTTTGGGGCGATAGAGGACGATAACCAGGACGAGTAAGAGGAGAGAAACCATGGAACAGCTGATATTCGAACGTGCCACCGTCGGCGAGCTGGCGGCGGCTAATTTCAGATATGCGGGAGTGTTCAACGCATTTCACATCGACTTTTGCTGCGGAGGAAAAAAGACCGTCGGCGAAGCATGCGCCACAGCCGAGGTTCCCGTCGAGAGCGTCATCGAAGCATTGCGCGTCGCATCCACGGCTGCGGGTTCTGGAGCGTCGCACGACTTCCAGTCGTGGACCGCAGGATTCCTGGCCGATTATATCGTCAACGTCCACCATCGCTACGTCCGCGAAAGCCTTCTCGTCCTCCTCCAATACTCGGAAAAGGTAGCGCGCGTGCATGGTGGGCAGCATCCGGAGGTTGTGACCATTGCGGAAGTATTTCAGCAGATCATGGATGAACTCGCGTCGCACATGTTCAAGGAGGAGAGGATCCTGTTCCCCTATATTCGCGCCCTTCAATCGGCAGCCGAAGGAAACATGCCGTACCAACGGCCGCCGTTTGGGTCCGCCCAAAACCCCATTCGCATGATGGAAGCCGAGCATGAGCAGGTCGGTGAACTCGTTCGCAGGATCAGGGAGCTAAGCGGCAACTTTGTCCCGCCTGCTGAAGTGTGCAATTCATACCGATTTCTGTACGGCAAGCTGGCGGAATTTGAAGCAGACCTGCACCAGCATATCCATCTCGAGAACAATATTCTTTTTCCGAAGTCTGTCGCGCTCGAAACATCTGTGACACAACCCGCCGTAACAGCGGACGTGTCATAGGACATATCATCCTTCCCATTGTTCTCTGTGTCCTTTGTGACTTTGTGGTTTTCTTTTGAAAAGATTTACCACGAAGGACACCAAGAAAAGATGTGAACCAATCAATACCCGAAATACGAATTTGCCTCATCTCCACTCCCTCCTTTCTTGTCAGCGCATTTCTGGCTATTTTCTTTGAACTGTGTCTGCACACCTACCGACCTCGAAAGCTATTTCCATGGACCAATCACCGCGACGTTCCTGGGCTGAACCGTTCAAGATCAAGATGGTCGAGCCCCTCAAAATGCTGACGCAGAAGGAGCGCAAGCGCGCTCTGACCGGCGCAGGGTACAACACGTTTCTGCTTAGATCGGAAGACGTCTATATCGACCTCCTGACTGATAGCGGAACGAACGCCATGAGCGACTGGCAATGGGCGGGAATGATGCTGGGAGACGAGGCCTACGCGGGAAGCAGGAACTACTACAACCTCGAAGAAGCAGTCGCAAGGTATTACGGCTACAAATATCTGGTCCCGACGCACCAGGGGCGAGGAGCGGAACACCTGCTGTCCCGCATTCTCATCAAACCCGGGACGTATGTGCCGGGAAACATGTACTTCACGACGACCCGTCTTCACCAGGAGCTGGCCGGTGGAACGTTCGTCGACGTCATCGTGGACGAAGCGCATGATCCGGCGAACCTCAATCCGTTCAAGGGAAACGTCGACCTCAACAAGCTCGAGACGCTCGTTAAAAAGGTCGGGGCGGACAAGATCCCGTATCTCTCCGTTGCCGCCACCGTGAACATGGCCGGCGGTCAGCCGATCTCCATGGCGAACCTCAAGGAGGTCCGGAAGTACTGCAGGAGCAAGGGTATTCGGATGGTGCTGGACGCCACGCGGGCGGTGGAGAACGCGTATTTCATCAAGGTTCGGGAGAAGGGATACGCGAATGTTTCGTTGGCGAAGATCCTTCGAGAGATGTGCTCGTACACCGATGCGGCGACGATGAGTGGAAAAAAGGACCTTCTCGTGAACATCGGCGGATTCCTGGCACTGAACGAGAAGGATGTCTTCGAAGAGGCCCGGAACATGGTTGTGGTGTATGAAGGACTCCACACGTACGGCGGTCTGGCGGGACGCGACATGGAAGCGATGGCCCGCGGCATTGTGGAAGCCGTCAGCGAGGACCACATGCGGGCGCGCATCGGGCAGGTGGAGTATGTGGGGGAAAAGCTGATCAAGGCGGGCATTCCGATCGTCCGGCCGATCGGCGGTCATGCCGTGTTCCTCGACGCCAAAGTGTTCCTGCCGCACTTGAAGCAGGTGAGTTTCCCGGCACAGACGCTGGCTGCGGAGCTGTATCTTGAATCCGGATTGCGGTCCATGGAGCGGGGCATTGTCTCAGCCGGCCGCAACAAAGAGACCGGCGATCATTACTATCCAAAACTCGAGCTCGTCCGTCTCACGTTTCCCCGTCGTGTGTACACGCAGGCGCACTGCGATGTGAGTGTGGAGACGGTGGAGGCGGTGTATCAGCGGCGGTCGAAGATCAAAGGATTGAAGATGGTGTATGAGCCGAAGTACTTGCGGTTCTTTCAGGCGAGATTTGAGCCGACGAGATAGGCCAGTACGTTAACTGTATCGTTCGAGAATTTTTCTTTCCCATCCATCATCTGAGGGGGTTCCATGGATGCAAACCGCATTACAACTATTGTGCTTGGCGCCGCGCTAGAGGTCCACAAAGCACTTGGACCTGGACTCTTGGAGTCTGCATATGAGGAATGTCTGACACGTGAACTTGAGATCAGGGAACTCTCAGTAAAACGACAGGTGCCCATACCGGTGGTTTACAAAGACATCCGATTAGAGTGTGGGTACCGACTTGATCTTTTGGTGGAAGACCAGATTATCGTCGAGGTGAAGAGCGTCGAAGCACTGGCACCAGTCCATGAGGCGCAAATGCTGACGTATCTGAGATTCGGAAGAAAGCATCTTGGATTGCTCATTAATTTCAACGTGAAGCTGCTCAAGGACGGCATGAGACGGTTCATCCTGTAAAAAGAGGGACACAGAGCACACAGAGAAGCACAGAGCACACTGAGATAACTCTACACCTAACCATCTTACTCTGTGTTCTCCGTGTCTCCTCAGTGTTCTCTGTGTCCCATCTTTCACCAAGTTCCTACTGTTTCTTCCTCCGCACCGTTTTCTTCGTCGGCACAGCTGTCAACGGATCTTCCGGCCACGGATGCCTCGGATACCGCGCGCGCATCCGACCGCGCAACTCGGGATACGTGTTCTTCCAAAAGGATCGCAGGTCCTGCGTGACCGCCAAAGGTCTTCCAGCAGGGGAGAGCAGGTGGATTACCACAGGGATCGTCCCGCCGCCGACCCTCGGCGTTTCAATCAGTCCGAACAACTCCTGCAATTTCACCCCAAGCGACGGTTGTTTCTCCCCCGTGTAATCGAGCGCGATCTTCGAACCGCTCGGCACCGGAAGCCGCTCGGGGGCAAGCCGATCGAGCTCACGGAGTTGCGCATGTGAAAAGAGAGACGTTATCGCAGAGTGAATATCTACTCTGGCGAGTTGCTCTTTCTTTCTCACGCCGCTCAGGGATGGAGCAAGCCAGGCGTCGAGCGTATCCAGAAGACGTTTCGCGGAACACTCCGGCCAGAGTTCCCGCCCCGGAACATTGAGTCGTACCCATTCACTTCGGGCAACGAACGATCTCGTCTCTTTTGTCCAAGGAAGCGCGTCGATACCCATGTTCCGTATCCCTTCGATCATCGCTCCGATGATTCGACCATCTTCGACATCGGCCTTTCCTTCTCCCAAATCCAATGCACCGGCCCTCCGCACCATGCGTACCACAACGGACTGTGTAACAGGATTCCACCGAACATCTTCCTGTTCAACGATCTGACCTTCAAAGATCGTCTCAACGTCGTCCTTCGACAACGGCGCCGCCAGAAAGATGCGGACGTCCGTACCTGCTCCGTCCACATCGCCGACGGCAAGGAATTCATGGCGGGCCAGCATGCTCCTTTTCGGAAGCGTGGCTGTTGCACCTCCGGACATCTGATAGCGCTCGCTTCCTTCCTTCCTTTTCGCAACTCTATCGGGATAGGCCAGTCCGAGGAGGACCCCCAGCGGTGGTTCGCCCTTGTCATCCGCGGAAACATTCGCCAACTCCCTCAGTCTTTCCGATTGCGCCTGAATGCGATCGAGCGGTCCACGGTCGGCGCCACGGCCGGTCATGATCACATACCAACGAGCCTGAAGGTCGATGTCCGCATCACCGCGCCCGGCAAGAATGTCCCGTTCCTCCAACATCGCACCAAGACGGCATGCCGACGCCCCGAATCCAAGCTCTTTGCCCCGAACGATCATGTGTGCAAGACGCGGATGCAGAGGCACGTCGCCGATGGCCTTGCCATGCCGAGTCATTTTGCCTTCGCGATCCAAAGCTCCGAGTGATTGCAAAAGTCCCCACGCCTGCCCGAGATGCGCAGGAGGCGGCGGATCGAGGAAACGCAGCTGCTCACCGAGCGGGTCCCCCCAGCGGGCAAGGTCGAGCGCAAAGTGCGCAAGATCGGACGCCTTGATCTCCGGGGTCGGATACGCCGGAAGCAATTCGTGATCCTGTTCTCGCCAAAGGCGATAGCAAATGCCCGGCTGTGTACGCCCGGCCCGGCCGCGCCGCTGGTCGGCGGTAGCCTTTGAAACCGGGGTCGTGACGAGCCCCGACATGCCGCGGCGGGGTTCGAATCGCGACGTGCGCGCAAGCCCGGAATCGATGACGACGCGAACTCCTTCGATCGTCAGGCTTGTTTCCGCGATGCTCGTAGAGAGGATGACCTTGCGTACGCCCGGCGGCGGCAAGGCGAGTGCATCCGATTGTTGTTGGAAACCCGCGTCGCCGAACAAGAGATGCACATGAACGTCTTCGGGGAGACGCGAACTCATCAGTCGCTCTTCCGTTCTTCGGATCTCGCGGATGCCCGGAAGGAAGGCCAGAATATTTCCTTCGTCATTCCGTAGAGAGCGGAGGATAGCGTCCGCCATGCGCTGTTCGACCGGCGCTTCCGACGCTTGAGGAGCAAATCGAGTATCGACAGGAAACATTCGTCCGCTGCTCTCGACCACAGACGGAGTGCCGAGAAGCTCCGCCACCGCTACGCCGTCGAGCGTGGCCGACATGACGAGTATGCGCAGGTCCGGTCGCAGATGTTTCTGCACATCGAGCGTCAAGGCAAGTCCGAGGTCGGCATGGATGCTTCGCTCGTGGAATTCATCGAAGATGACGAGTCCGACGCCGGGAAGTTCCTGATCGTGATGCAGCATGCGCGTGAGAATTCCTTCGGTGACGATCTCAATGCGCGTGTCGCGTCCAACCTTGGCCTCGCCCCGAATGCGATAACCGACGGAGCGTCCGACAGATTCGCGCAGTTGCGCCGCCATGTACTCGGCGGAGCGTCGCGCAGCAAGACGTCGCGGCTCGAGCATGAGGATCCTCTTGTCAACGAGCCATGATTCTCCAAGCAATGCAATCGGAACGCGCGTGGTCTTGCCCGCTCCTGGTGCGGCAGAAAGAACGGCATTTCCCGGAGTCGTCAAGACCTCGCGGAGTCGGGGAAGCGCTTCGTCGACGGGCAAAGAAGTTGTGTGCGGGACCATCATGTCCAATATGCGAAAGAGTGACTGAAGACGACACAGGCCTGGACTCTTTGAACGGCCGTTGCTACATTCCTAGAGTTGCACCACTACCAGAGGGGGTTCTCATGGTTAACGAACGCGCCGTTCGTCCGGAACACGTGCATCAGCTCATACGAATACTTCGCGGCCACAAGGTTATCTTGGACTCGGACATCGCAGGCCTCTACGGTGTGCCGACAAAAGCTCTCAACAGAGCCGTGACGAGGAACCTGGATCGATTTCCAACCGATTTCATGTTCATCCTCAATCCAAAAGAAGAGAAAAACTTGAGGTACCAAATTGGCACCTCAAGATCGGATCATGGTGGGCGTCGATACGCAGTTCGGGCGTTCACCGAACAGGGAGTCGCTATGCTCTCGAGCATTCTGCGAAGCAAGCGGGCGGTCAAGGTCAACATTGCGATCATGCGGGCGTTCGTCCGTATCCGGGAAATTCTGACTTCTCACAAAGTACTCGCCCGCAGATTGGATGCTCTGGAGCATAAATATGATGTCCAATTCAGGTCCGTCTTTGAGGCAATTCGCCAGCTGATGATCCCCCCAGAGAAGAAAAAGCGCAGGATCGGATTTTGACGTAGGGACAAATTTCGCGAACTTATGCCGTGCAAAGCGAGCCGCCCCCTGAGGTGGCTCGTTTGCTGTTCCGCGGGAACTCACGAAGGTGAAAATCCGTCAATAAAGTTCTGCAGAGTATGTGAGCCCGTCGTTATCCCTAACACTTTATGCGACTTTTGTGCATTTTTGCGGCTAATCATATAAGGTCATAACTAAGTCTTCCGGAGCCCCACTCGTGGATATCAAAACGCTTAACGAAATGATCCAGCGCGAAAGCGCGTTTGTCGATACCCTCACCGCCGAGGTCGGCAAAGTGATCGTTGGCCAGAAGAATATGGTCGACCGGCTGCTTATCGGGCTGCTCTGTCAGGGGCACATCCTTCTTGAAGGTGTGCCGGGCCTCGCGAAGACTCTGACGATCAAGACGCTCGCCGCCGCCATCCATGCGAAGTTCCAGCGCATTCAATTCACGCCCGACCTTCTGCCGGCCGACCTCATTGGCACAATGATCTACAACCAGAAAGACGGAAAATTCATCACGCGCAAGGGTCCCATCTTTGCGAACTTCATCCTGGCCGACGAGATCAATCGAGCGCCGGCCAAGGTGCAGTCGGCTCTTCTGGAATCGATGCAAGAACGACAGGTGACCATCAGCGAGGATACGTATCCCCTCGACGAACCCTTCCTCGTTCTCGCGACGCAGAATCCAATCGAACAGGAGGGAACGTATCCGCTTCCCGAAGCGCAGGTCGACCGGTTCATGCTCAAAGTGAAGATCGGGTATCCATCGCGGGACGAAGAACTTCAGATCATGCGCCAAAACGTCAACGGCGAACCTCCGAAGGTCCGCAACGTTGTTTCGACGAAAGAAATCTTGAGCGCCCGCGACACGGTGAAACAGGTCTACATGGACGAGAAGATCGAACGATACATCCTCGATATCGTCTTCGCCACGCGCGATCCCAAGAAATTCAAGCTGGAAAAACTGGCGCCCCTCATCAATTACGGTGCTTCTCCCCGCGCCTCCATCAACCTGGCGTTGGCCGCTCGTGCACATGCGTTCATCAAACGCCGCGGATATGTGATCCCCGAGGACGTCCGCTCGATCTGTCCCGACGTCCTCCGCCACCGCGTCGCCGTCACCTACGAAGCCGAAGCCGAAGAGATCACGGCCGAACAGGTGGTGATGGAGATCCTGAATCAGGTTGAAGTGCCGTGAAGAGAACGAAACAATTGTCGATGGACAATTGGCGAATGTCGATTATCGGGTGAAGGGCACCTGAGCGAATCGTCAATCGACAATCGAAAATTGACAATTACCAAGTTCCACCTAGAATTCTTGAGATCTACTTGGACACTAAAGAGCTCCTGAAAAAGGTCCGTCATCTCGAGCTGCAGACTCGCGGCCTGGTGAACCATGTCTTCTCGGGGGAGTACCACTCGGTCTTCAAAGGACGCGGGATGGCGTTCTCGGAGGTGCGGGAATACCAGGTCGGAGACGACATCCGGTCCATCGACTGGAACGTCACCGCCCGGCTCAACCATCCGTTCGTGAAGATCTTCGAAGAAGAACGGGAATTGACCGTCATGCTCCTCGTCGACATGAGCGGTTCGCAGTTCTTCGGGTCGCAGACGGCGCTGAAACGCGACGTCGCCGTCGAGGTCAGCGCGATCCTTGCCTTCTCTGCGATGAAGAACAACGACAAGGTGGGAGCCATTCTGTTCACGGACCGCATCGAAAAGTTCATCCCGCCTCGAAAGGGAAAGGCGCACGCGCTCCGCATCATCCGGGAACTCCTGTCATTCGAGCCAGAGCGGACCTCGACGAGCCTTCGGGCCGGATTGGAATACCTGAACCACATTCAGAAGAAGCGGAGCATTGTCTTCCTCATTTCGGACTTCATAGATGAGGGTTACCAGGCAGCGCTCCGCATCGCCGGACGCCGTCACGACCTCATCGGCATCGTGCTGGCCGACCCGCGGGACGACGAATTGCCCCCCGTGGGACTTGTCCCCTTGCGCGATGCAGAGACGGGAGCTGTTCGGTGGGTTGACACGTACGACAAGCGCGTGCGGACGGCGTACCGGACGAATCGCGAGGCGATGAGGCGTGTGCGATCGTCAGAGTTCGTCAAATCGCACACAGATACCATCGAGCTGCGACTCGACCGTCCGACTATGAAGCCGCTCGTGGACTTCTTCCGGCTGCGTGAAGGGCGATGGTAGAGGCAATCAAACCGCTAATGAACCCGCCACAAAGACGGCGCCCGCCCGAACGACCGATACTAAGCTACTGTCACTTCGGTCGGCGGGGGCAGGCGCGAATGGACGCTAATTGAGAGTGAAAGAAACAGTATTCGTAAATACCATTCGCGTGGATTCGCGTATATTCGCGGTTTCACTCTTTTTCATCGGCTTTTCGGCGATTGTCCTCAACGCGCAAGAAGTCGGATTCCGGGCATCGAGCGAGAAGTCGAAGATCAGGATGGGAGAACCTGTCGTCATAACCGTCGAAGGCCGTCTGCCGGCGGAAGTGGACACGGTCGGGCCGATCGCGAAGGACAGCCTCGGCCTTTTCCAGGTCCTCAATATTAGTCGCGACGACGGGGAACCCGTGTGGCGGCTGGAAGTGATGACCATCGACACGGGCACAGTGTTCCTTCCCCCGATCTCTTTCGGATACGTTGTGAAAGGGGATACGACGCTGCGGAAAGCCTACGCCAATTCGCTGATGTTTTCCGTGGAAGGAATTGCGGTGCCGCCGGACGCCGACCTTCGCGAGATCAAGCCGCCGAAATCCGCGCCGTGGAAGTGGGAAGATATCTGGCCGTATCTGTTGGGTCTCGTCGTGTTGGGCGGCGGGTATTACGTCTACCGGAGGTATTTACACAAACCGGTCGTCGACGTCGTAGAAAGTGCGCCTCGGCCTTCTGTCCCGCCTCATGTGTCCGCGTTGCGTGAGCTCCGAATTCTCGAAGAGAAGAAGCTGTGGCAGCAGGGAAAAGTGAAAGAATACTACTCGGAGGCGACAGAGATCGTCCGCCGTTTCTTTGAAGGACGATGGGACATTCGGGCTCTCGAAATGACGACGGACGAGATCACCACCGCGTTGAACGGGAAAACGGAAGTTTCCACGATGCGGTCGAAGGTGCGCGATTTTTTTGTCAGGGCGGATATGGTGAAATTTGCAAAGAGCCAGCCCTCGACGGAGGAGCATCTTCAAGAACTCGAGCAGGCCACCGAAATTGTGCGGGGAATGATTCCGCCGCCACCGCCTGTCGGGTCGGAGGCTCATTCCCAAATGACTGCCGGGAAAGGCCGAAACAGGACGGAAGGCGGGCGCACGAAGCCCCACGGAGCCCGAAAAGCGATACCGAAGAAGTGAGACTGCAATTCTTGAGATTTCAAGCAAACTTGCCACAAAAGGCACAAAACGCACAAAAATCATTCGCGTGGATTCGCGTTCATTCGCGGTTCATCTTTTATCTAAGAGCATTGTCGATGTACCATGGCCTGGGAATAGCCCGATGATCGGCGACCAGTGGGGAAACCCGTTTTACCTCTGGCTTCTGCTGCTCGTTCCCGCCGCGGCTGCCGGCGTATGGTGGCGCCGGCGAACGCTCGTTGCCGAAATTCGTTTTTCTTCGCTGAGAACGCTGATTCGCGGACCGAAGGTGCTGCGTGAACGGCTTCGCGCCGCGCCGTTTGTGCTCAGGCTTCTGGCGATCGCCGCACTTATCGTAGGTCTTGCCCGACCCCAGTCCGTGTCCAGCAAAGAGAACGTGTCGACAGAAGGCATCGACATCGTCCTTGTGCTCGATATATCGGGGAGCATGCTTGCCGAGGATTTCAGCCCGAACCGCCTCGTGGCAGCAAAACAAGTCGCCGGGGAATTCATCGACGCCCGCGAGAACGACCGCATCGGACTGGTCACGTTCGCCGGTGAGGCGTTCACACAGTGTCCTCTCACAACGGACTACCCGGTGCTGAAGAACCTTCTTGCGGAAGTGAAGAACGGGATGATCGTTGACGGCACGGCTATCGGGCTTGCGCTTGCGACGGGAGTGAACCGGCTCAAGGAGAGCCAGGCGAAGAGCAAGGTGATGATTTTGCTGACCGACGGCGTCAACAATCGGGGAGAGATCGATCCCGTCACGGCTGCCCGTCTTGCGGCGACCTTCGCCGTCAAAGTGTACACCGTCGGCGTCGGCGCGCAGGGGATGGCCCCCTTTCCCGAGCGGACGCCGTTCGGCATTCGCCGCGTGCTTCAGCCCGTCGACCTCGACGAAAGATCGCTCCAGTCCATCGCTTCCATGACCGGAGGGAGATATTTTCGGGCGACGGACAACCGGGCGCTCAAGGCGATCTACCAGGAGATCGACAAGCTCGAGCGGACAAAGATCGATGTGACGGCGTACAAACGCGTGAGCGAGCTGTTCCATGGCTGGCTGTGGATCGGAGGCCTGCTGATATTGATGGAAGTCTTACTGAGTTCGACGCTCTTTAGAAAAATCCCGTAAAAGATTTCTCCACGAATGGACACGAAGAGTGGGATGAATATTGTCATTGAAGTACTACTTCAGTATTCGTGGACGACATTTTATTGTTTGCCCTAAGCTGATCCATGTTGCGGTTTGAACATCCCGACCTTCTTTGGCTGCTCCTAGCCGTTCCGCTCCTCTTGGCCGCTTTCATTGCGCTCCACGTATGGAACGGTCGGCTGATGGAACGGTTCGTGTCGGAAGTGTTGTGGCCATCCGTTATCCCCGGTGCCAGCGGCGGGAAGCGGGGCATCAAGCGCGCCTGCGTACTTTTTGGCATTGCGTTCCTTGTCCTTGCAATGGCCAACCCGCAAGTGGGAACGAAGCTGGAGGAGGTGAAGCGTGAAGGGATCGACATGTTCGTCGCTCTTGACGTTTCTCTCAGCATGAAGGCGGAAGATATCAAGCCGAGCAGACTCGAGAAAGCGAAGCGGGACGTCTCCGCGCTACTGCGAAAGCTTGCGGGGGATCGCGTCGGCCTCATTGTCTTTGCGGGCGATGCGTTCGTGCAGTTTCCGTTGACAGCCGATTACGCCGCCGCCGATTTGTTCATTTCGACCGTCGATGTCGAATCGGTCCCGACGCCGGGGACGATGATCGCCAGCGCGATCGAGCGGGCGTTGGAGTCGTTTATGAAAGATTCGCCCACGCAGAAGGCCATCGTCATTGTGACCGACGGCGAGAACACGGAAGGGGACGTGCTCGGGGCGGTGGACAAAGCGAAAGAGTCCGGGGTGAAAGTCTATACGATCGGCATGGGCACGATCGAAGGCGGACCCATCCCTATCGCCGGTCCGGGAGGGGCCGTGGATTACAAGCGTGACGGTGGCGGATCGGTCGTCGTGACAAAGCTGGATGAGTCGATGCTGCAACAGATCGCGGCTGCCACCGGCGGCACATACCACAGGGCGAGCAGCGGAGGAAGCGAAATGGACAAGGTCTTTGAAGAGATCTCTAAGCTTGAAAAGACGGAGTTCGCCAGCAAGCAGGTCTCGGGGTATGAATCACGATATCAGATTCCGCTGGCGCTTGCCATACTCTTCTTTCTGATCGAACCGTTGGTCTCCGAGCGTCGGGGGCGCATACTGGCCGCATTCCGCCGCCTCATGCCCGCGGCCGCCGTGCTGGCTGTCTTCGTGCTGCCGAACGGCGCTGAAGCCCAGACCGTCCGCGGGCATGTCAAGGACGGCAACAAGCTGTATGACCGTGGAAAGTATGCAGATGCCGAAGTGGAATACCGGAAGGCTGCGGAAAAGGACCCGACGTCGCCGGTGACGCATTTCAACCTTGGGGACGCGCATTATAAGCAGGATCGTTTCGAAGAAGCGGTGCGGTCGTTTTCCAACTCCGCACTGAACGCGGAGTCGGGAACCGACAAAGGGGCGGGCTTTTACAACATGGGCAACGCATTTGCGCGAGAGAACAGATTCGACGAAGCGATCGAGGCGTACAAACGGGCACTCCGCCACAATCCTGACGACGAAGACGCCCGCTACAACCTTTCCGTGGTGAGGAACAAGAAGCAACAGCAGCAACAGCAACAACAGAACCAGAAGAACAAGGACAAACAACAGCAGCAACAACAACAGCAGGATCAACAGGGGAAGGACAAGAAGGAACAAGAACAGAAACAGGGACAGGAACAGGAAAATAAACAGCAGCAGGCGCAACAGGATAAAACGCGCGAAGCACAGCGCAAAAATCAGATGCCCAAGGACGAAGCTGAACGGATGCTCGAAGCCATGAGAAACAACGAGAAACTTATCCAGAAGAAACTGCAGAAGAGAGAAGGGGTAAAGGTGAGGGTGGAAAGAGACTGGTAAGAGCTGAAGATAGTATGCAGAATGCAGAAGTCAGAAGTCAGAAGTTAGAAGTTAGAAGTCAGAAGGCCGTGCGCTTAGCGCTATGCGCCATGCGATTCGCAGCCATTTAATGAATTAACCATTCAAGCTTTTAACCAATCAACGAAGTTGTCACGACGCTTCACAATACTGAGCTATTTGCTCATCTCCGTCATAACGGAGCAGGCGATCATTGCGCAGGAAGCGACGTTTGTAGCGGAGGTCGATCCGACAACCGTCGGTTCGGGAGAGCAGTTCGAGGTGGCGTACGTTTTCAAAGGACCTGCCGCGGTCAGTTCTTCAAATTTTCGTCCCCCCGATTTCAAAGACTTCGTCGTGTTGACGGGTCCGAATTTTGCCCAGACGATTCAGACCGTGAACGGGCGCGGCTCGCTTATCATATCGTATAGCTACATGTTGTATGCACGACAGCCGGGGACGTACACGATCGGGTCGGCGAGCATCGATGCAAAAGGCACGACGCTGAAGAGCGCGCCGGTGAAGGTGACGGTTGTCAGAGGAAAACAGCAGCCCCAGAGCCAAGCAGCGGCTGCATCGCCGTCTGTCGGGGATAACATCCTTCTCCGCGCGGTCGCCGACCGTCAACGTGTTCGGCTGGGCGAGCAGGTGATCGTGACCTGGAAGATCTACCTGCGCGTCAACATGTCCTTTCAGCGGTTCTCCAAGGTGCCGTCGTTCGAGGGATTTTGGGGTGAAGACTTTGACCTTCCAAAACAGGCCGCATTGACGACAGAAGTCTATAACGGCAAGCAATACAGGGCCGCCATTCTCAAGAAGACCGCACTCTTCCCGTCGCAAGTGGGGAATCTGAAAGTTGGTCCGATGGAGCTCGTGGTCGCCGCACAAGTGCAATCCAAAAAGAGGAGCAACGATCCGTTCGAGCAATTCTTCAATGACCCGTTCTTTCAGACCGCACAGACTGTCGATGTCACGCTGACCTCAGACCCGCTGACGATCACCGTCGACCCGCTCCCTCCCGGCGCGCCGGCGGGATTCGGCAACGCCGTCGGTACGTTCGACTTCGCCGCGATCATCGATCGCATGGAAGTGAAGGCCGGCGACGCCATCACGCTCAAGGTGACGATCGGAGGAAAGGGGAATCTGAAGTTGGTGCAGTTACCGAAACCCGTCGTCCCCGGGGACATCGAAATGTACGAGCCGAAGTTCGAGGATAGCATTACACGGGAAGGGGGAGAGATACGAGGGAAGAGGACGGCGGAGTATGTCCTTGTGCCCCGCAACGCTGGTCAACGTTCCATCGAACCGATGACATTCAGTTTCTTCGAGCCCGCGCGCAACCGTTACGTCACTCTCCGTTCGCGGAAGTTCGAGCTGAACATTCTTCCAGGCCGTGAATTCGCGTCATCGGCCTCCGGAATATCCAAAGAGGACGTTCGGCTTCTGGGACAGGACATACGTTTCATCAGGCAGGAGCCGGGCACGCTCGCGGCCGGCGGCCCGGACTCGTACTTCGGACCGGAGGCCTGGGCAGCGCTGCTCCTTCCTCCCCTGGGATTCATCGGAGCATTTGTGTATCGCAAGCGCCGGGAACAGATCTACGGAGACCTACCTTCCTTCCGCTTTGAGCGGGCGGGACGCGAAGCCTCACGGCGGCTGAAACAGGCTAGGGTGCTGTTGGGCCAGGGGAACACCGAAGAGTATCACGCCGAAGTGCTTCGAGCTCTGACCGGCTATCTCGAGCACAAATTGAGGATACCGAAATCGTCGATGGCCTCAGACCAGGTCCTCTCGCTTCTCCGGGACCGGGGCGTTTCGGACGTGGCGATCGATGAAGTGCGTACGTGCCTCGAGCGGGCGGAATTCGCGCGGTTCGCCCCCGGCGCGGATTCACGCGCCGTCCGCAAGGATCTTCTCGGTGCGGCGGGGAAGGCCATTCAGGATGTCGAACATTCATTCAGGTCATAACCGCGTGCGTCTGCATACAGCTTGCCTTCTCGTATGTGTGCTTGCGGCGGCCGGACGGGCACAGTCGCCGGGTGAGCTGTTCGCATCGGGGAACACAGCCTACCGAGATGGGAAGTTCAAGGAGGCTGCCGCGGCGTATGAGGCCATTCTCCGGAATGGACTGGCGAGCGCTGAAGTGTATTACAACCTGGGAAACGTGTACTATCGACAAGGCATGGTCGGCAAGTCGATACTTGCGTTCGAGCGTGCCGCGGCACGCGATCCGGGGAACGACGACATCGTCTTCAATTTGCAGCTTGCCCGGTTGCGCACAGTAGACCGCATTGAATCCGTTCCCGAAGTTTTCCTGCTTTCCTGGCTCCGATCGATCACCACGATCATGCCGCTCGCGTCGACACGCAATCTGTTCCTCATCTTCTGGGGGATAACGTTTGTTTCCCTTGCAATCGTGTTTGTCGTCAGGTCGTCCGTCGTGCTGCGGTACGGACGCGCATCGTTTCTCGCGGGTATGCTCTTCGCGCTTCTGTTTGGCGCGTTGTTCGGAGCCCAGGCGGCATTATTCCAGGAGCATGACATGGCGATCGTGACGTCGTCGACCGTCACCGTGAAGTCATCCCCCGACCCCGGAAGCGTTGATGCGTTCGTCGTTCACGAGGGGCTGAAAGTGCGGATGAGCGACG
>Ga0155966_1003_pt2 | contig 31520 bp, 30 predicted proteins | sample RifCSPlowO2_02_FD_107620 | JGI IMG/M metagenome (GOLD analysis project Ga0155966, IMG submission 107620) | Ignavibacteria bacterium RIFCSPLOWO2_02_FULL_55_14 | reverse complement strand
GAGCGACGATGCGTTTTGAGGATCCGCGACGACTCTTGTCGGGACGAGGGTTCGAATCCCTCCCTCTCCGCGTACAGTTTGTTCGGCGGATGCTGCAAAAGCGATGGTGACGGTACTGACATTGAAATAAGAGGTGGCCCCTTCCGCCTTCGGCAGAAAGAGACCTATGGCCGAGTGGTCCGTCCCGGTCGAAGACCGGGACGAGATCTCGTCCCACCGAAGGTGGGACGGACTGAAGGCATTGCGGGATTCTCGATTTGGCGGATGCCAAATCGGAACTAAACCTGCATAGGGGATAACCTCTATTCCCAAAACGCACGGCGCTCGCGTTTTGGGCGAGCGACGATGCGTTTTGAGGATCCGCGACGACTCTTGTCGGGACGAGGGTTCCCCGCTCGACGCAGTCGGGCGGGCGGGGAATCCCTCTCTCTCCGCACAGTAAGGTCGTGCGGCGGATGCCAAATCGGAACTAAACCTGCATAGGGGGTAACCGCTATTCCCAAAACGCACGGCGCTCGCGTTTTGGGCGAGCGACGATGCGTTTTGAGGATCCGCGACGACTCTTGTCGGGACGAGGGTTCCCCGCTCGACGCAGTCGGGCGGGCGGGGAATCCCTCTCTCTCCGCACAGTAAGGTCGTGCGGCGGATGCCAAATCGGAACTAAACCTGCATAGGGGGTAACCGCTATTCCCAAAACGCACGGAGCTCGCGTTTTGGGCGAGCGACGATGCGTTTTATAGAATACCATTGACCGCTCCTCTTGGCGGCCCGGGAAAGCGACGAAGAGTCGCTTTTCTTGTATTCGCCGTAAGGAATTGTGGGCCATTTCTAAAAACAGGCTATAAGAACGATGTCTGCGCCGATTCGCGTTCGATTCGCACCAAGCCCGACCGGATTTCTCCATGTCGGTGGATTGCGAACCGCGCTCTACAATTACCTCTTTGCCAAACATCACGGCGGCGCTTTTGTACTTCGCATCGAAGACACCGATCAATCCCGAAAGGTCGAAGGTGCCATCGAGAACCTGATCCAGACTCTTCAATGGGCCGGGATCGATTTCGACGAAGGTCCGGGCAAAGATGGATCGTACGGACCGTATATTCAATCGGAGAGACTGAACCTCTATCGATCGCATGCCGAGCAACTCATCAAGGCGGGAAAAGCGTATTTCTGCTTTTGTTCGCCCGAGAGACTGGACGAGGTGCGAAAAAAGCAGCAAGCGATGAAGCTTCCTCCGTCCTACGATCGGCATTGTCGCGATCTGCCAAAGGAAGAATCCGATGCACGCGTGGCGAAAGGGGAGCCACATGTTGTCCGTATGAAGGTCCCCATCGGCGGAGAATTGACCTTTACCGACCGGATCCGCGGAAAGGTGACGATCGCCCACAAAGTGCTCGACGATCAGGTGATCCTGAAATCGGACGGTTTCCCGACGTATCATCTGGCAGTCGTGGTCGACGATCATGCCATGGCCATTACCCATGTCATTCGTGGAGAAGAATGGCTTCCCAGCACGCCGAAACACATTCTTTTGTATCAATATTTCGGATGGGATCAACCTGAATTTGCGCACTTACCTTTGTTGCTGAATCCGGACAAGTCGAAATTGAGCAAGCGACAGGGAGATGTTGCCGTAGAAGACTACCGGACAAAAGGATTCCTCAAGGAAGCGATCGTCAATTTCATCGCATTCCTCGGCTGGAATCCCGGAGACGAGCGGGAGATATTTTCCCTCGAGGATCTGGTCAAAGAGTTCTCCCTTGAGCGTGTCGGGAAAGCCGGTGCCGTCTTCAACGTCGAGAAGCTCACCTGGCTGAACCAACAGCATATCCGTCTCAGGCCTTCCACGGAGCTTGCACGCGATGTCCGCAACCTTGTGCAGCAAAAGGGATGGCAAGTCCCGGAAGATGCGTACATTATCCGCGCGGTTGACCTGATGAAGGAGCGGGTGACGTTTGTGTGGGACTTTGTCGAATTCAGCGGGTATCTTTTTGTCGACCCCGAGACATTCGACCCCGACGCCCGCGCGAAAAGCTGGCCCGACGGGGCGGCAGAGCGGGTGAAAGCGTTGACGGACCGACTCGAACAATTGACCAGTTTCACTCATGCGTCCATAGAGGAAGCCCTGAAAAAGCTTGCGGAAGAGTTGAACGTCAAGGCCGGACAGATCGTGCATCCAACCCGGTATGCGTTGTCCGGAAGGTCTGTCGGTCCCGGGCTCTATGAAATGATGGAAGTGCTCGGCAAGGACACGGTGATCCGTCGCATGAAGTCGGCCTTGGAAAAACTGGATTGACACTTACCAACATGGCACGCGCACGTTCCAACGATACTATTCGTCTGAAGAACGCGGTCTTTTATGCGTACCACGGCGTGCTTACCGACGAACAAAACCTTGGCGGAAAGTTTGAAGTGGACGTCGACTTGATGTGCGATCTTTCTCGCGGTTCCTCGACGGACCATTTGAAGGACACCATCGACTATGTTCGCGTGTACGAAGCGATCCGGGGTGCTGTGATGGGAAAGAAATATATGCTATTGGAAGCGCTCGGTGGAGCGATAGCGCGCCAGATACTGAAAGAGTTTCGCAAAGTACGCGAAGTGAAGGTCCGCGTTCGAAAACCCGGGGCTCCCATCAAGGGAGTCATCGATTCGGTCGAGGTCGAAGTGACCCGCAGGCGCTGAATGCAACGTATTTTCATTGGTCTCGGTTCGAATGTGGGGGACCGGATCTCGCACATGAGATCTGCGGTCCGAGCTTTGCGTGGCATGCCCGGAGTCGAGGTTCGCACGTGTTCGTCGGCCTACGAGACCGAGCCGGTCGGCGACATTGTCCAACCGGATTTCCTGAATGCGGCGGTTGAAGTGCGGTCGGACCTGACTCCACCGGAAATGTTGAAACGCTTGAAGGAAACGGAGCTTCGCGTCGGTCGCACGCCGGGCGAAAGATGGGGACAACGGGAGATCGACCTGGACCTGCTCTTTGTCGGCGACCTGGTCGTCACAGGAGAACGGATGAAAGTCCCGCATCCCGAAGCGCGAAACAGGAAGTTTGTTCTCATTCCGTTGGCGGAAATTGCATCTAGCTTCCCCGACCCGTTAACGGGCCGACGGATTTCCGACCTTCTGCAGTCGTGTACAGACACCAAACGCGTAACACGCATATCGGAATCGATCGACGTATGACCGAACAGCAGCCAACGCATCAGCTTCCCTCGGAGATCCGCTACATCGCCATTGAAGGGGTGATCGGAGCGGGCAAGACCACGCTTGCAAAGATGTTGTCCGAGCGCCTCGGGGCACGGCTCGTCCTCGAAAAGTTCGAAGAGAATCCGTTCCTGCCGAAATTCTATGAGGAACCGGAGCGATTCGCCTTCCAGACGCAGATCTTCTTCCTTCTCAGCCGCTACCGGCAGCAGCAGGACCTCTTCCAGGCAGATCTATTCCACTCGCACGTCATTTCTGATTACATATTCGAAAAAGACAAGATCTTCGCTTACTTGACGCTTCAAGACGAGGAATTGAAGTTGTATGAGAGTCTGCTGATGACGATTGAAAAGAACGTCCCGCAGCCCGACCTCGTGATCTATCTTCAGTCCTCGGTCGACCGCCTCATGAAGAACATCCAGGCCCGCGGACGGGCCATGGAAGAGAACATGTCGGAAGAATACATCCGCGAACTAAACGAGGCGTACAATTATTTCTTCTTCCGATACAAATCGGCGCCGCTTCTTATTGTGCGGGCGACGGACATTGATTTCGTGAACAAGAAGGCGGACTTCGACGACATGCTCGAGCAGGTCCTCCGACCTAACAAAGCACCGGTGGAATACTACAATCCGATGGTGAAGAAATAGCAAGTGAACACGTATTCCCGCAAACCTGGCATGTTTGCGCTCGCTTCATTGATGCTGACGTATACAATTGTCCCTGAATGATGGATCATGTTCCGCTACGTCCTCCTTACAGTTCTTCGTGTCGCAATCATCTACGCCGTCGTGTACGCCGTCTACAGGCTGCTACGCACGGTCTTCAGGTCGTTCTGGGAAGGCGTGAAGGAGGATTCTTCCGGCCGGGTTGAAGGAACAAGTGGAAAGCGCGTGGAGTACCGCGATGTTCAGGACACCACGTTCGAGGAAGTGAAAGAGGAACGTGACCCAGCCCTGATCGCCGGCCGTTCAATCTTACTCCTGAATCTGCGACATCGATCCCCACTGAACCGTCGATTTCCTCCGTTCCGTGTTGAGTCCCTCCTCATTTTCCCATATATTTTTCGGATTTCCCGAACAAATTTCATGTCCAAAGTCTACGTAGAAGACCTTAGCAAACATGTCGGCCAGGAAGTCCGGCTCCATGGATGGCTGTACAATAAGCGGTCCAGCGGAAAGATCCGCTTTCTGCTTCTTCGCGACGGTACGGGTGTTGTCCAGGGAGTTATGGCAAAAGGAGCCGTCGCCGACGCGACGTTTGAGCTTTTTGATCAGCTCACCCAGGAATCGTCTTTCTCGCTTTCCGGCAAGGTCCGCAAGGATGACCGTGCCCCCGGCGGGTTCGAACTGGATGTGACCGGCATGGAGATCATCCATGTGGCGAAGGAGTACCCCATAACGCCAAAGGAACACGGCGTGGAATTCCTCGCCGATCGCCGCCACCTCTGGCTTCGTTCTGCCCGTCAGCACGCGATCATGCGCGTGCGGCACCGCATCATCAAGGCTATTCGGGATTTCTTCGATGACCGTGGTTTCACGCTTGTCGACTCGCCCATCCTAACCCCTGCTGCGTGCGAAGGCACGAGCACGCTTTTCGAAACTCCCTACTTTGACCTCGGAAGCGCGTTCTTGACGCAGTCCGGCCAGCTCTACGCGGAAGCCGGTGCGATGGCGCTCGGCAAAGTCTACTGTTTCGGACCGACGTTTCGCGCGGAAAAATCGAAGACCCGCCGTCATCTTACCGAGTTCTGGATGGTCGAGCCTGAGGTCGCGTTCAACGACCTGAACGACAATATGGACCTGGCGGAGGAGTTCCTCGAATACATCGTGCAGAGTGTTCTCCGAGACAGAGCGCCTGAACTCAAGACGTTGGAGCGGGATGTCACGAAGCTCCAGAATGTGAAGCGACCATTCCCCCGGGTTTCATACGATGAAGCCGTCGAGATCCTTCATAAACGCGGTATTGCGTTTGAGTGGGGGAATGACCTTGGCGGTACAGACGAGACTGTCGTCTCCGAGAATTTCGACCGGCCGGTCATGGTGCATCGTTACCCGGCAGCCGTCAAAGCGTTCTATATGAAGCGCGACCCAGCCAATGCCAAAGTAGCGTTAGCCGTCGACGTCCTGGCACCCGAAGGATATGGCGAAATCATCGGCGGCAGCCAGCGTGAAGACGACTACGATCTGCTTCTGGCGCGCATTGACGAGCAGAAGCTTCCCCGTGAAGCTTTCGATTGGTACCTTGACCTCCGTCGGTTCGGATCCGTGCCCCACAGCGGATTCGGTTTAGGCGTTGAACGCACAGTCTCCTGGATCTGCGGTCTCGACCATGTGCGCGAGACCATCGCATTTCCCCGCATGATCTATCGGTTGACTCCTTAAGGATCGTTGTTGTGAAAACATTCCACATCAATTCGTTGCGAGCGTTGCGAGAGAATATCTTTGAGATCTTTTTGTACGTCGTAGTGTCAACTCTCTTCCTTTGTCCCGCGCTTCTTCCCGCATGTTGACCGTCACCCGCCTCCGAAAAACGTATGACGCAGTCGTCGCTGTCGACGACGTCTCCATGGAAGTACGCAGAGGAGAGGTCTTCGGACTGCTCGGCCCGAACGGAGCGGGAAAAACCACTGCCATCAGGACCATCCTCGACATCATCAAGCCCGACAGCGGGACGATCACGTTCGACGGGCAGACTCTCACGGCCGACACGTGGAATTCCATCGGATATCTTCCGGAAGAACGGGGTCTCTATCGGAAAAGCAAGATCCTCAGCACGATCTTGTATTTCGCCGCCCTGAAAGGAATGACGGAAGCCCAAGCCAGACCCCTTGCGATCAAGTGGCTCGAGCGCTTTGAGCTAAAAGACGCCGCCTTCCGCAAAGTCGACGAGCTTTCGAAAGGAAATCAACAGAAGGTCCAGCTCATTTGCTCGCTCATCCACAGTCCGCAGCTGCTGATCTTCGATGAACCGTTCTCGGGACTCGACCCGGTCAATCAGATTCTCCTTAAAGACATCCTGCTGGAGCTGCGCCGCCAGAATATCGCCATTGTATTCTCCACACATCAAATGGAACAAGTGGAGAAACTATGCGACCGCATTTGCCTCATCAACAAGGGAAAGACGGTGCTGTCGGGAAGCATTTCAGAGGTGAAGAAGGCACACGGTTCGAACACCGTGCAGATGGATTTCGACGGTGACGGGACCTTCCTGAAGGGTCTTGCCAATGTTCGTCGTGCCGACGTGTATCCAAAATATGCGGAGCTCGAGCTTGAAGAATCTGCGGATGCGCAGAAAGTCTTGGCCGCCGCCTCATCGCGATTGAGCCTAAAACGATTCGAGATCGTGGAACCCTCGCTGCAAGCGATCTTTGTCGCCGTTGTCGGCGGCAAAGAGACGCTCGAAAAGGCGGCTGCGCAAAGCATCGACGCGGCTCCTGCCCGATCGTCCCAGCGGACTTCGCAGCCCGTGCGTAAGGAACTGTTCGGATTCCTGACTGCGGCCGTTGTCCTGCCCGTCGTCGCCGTCATGCAATTCATGGAAGAAGAACCGAATCTGGGCATGATCGCCCTCTGGGGCGCGATAGCGCTGTATACGGGATACCGGTATGTGCGTGCGCGTCAAAAAGCGGCGAATCAGGCGGCCTCAGGAGGGACGCCATGAACAAGATGTTGACCGTGGCGCGATGGGAATTCCTCGAGAAGGTGCGATCAAAGGCCTTCATCATTTCCCTCATCATCATGCCGTTGATCATGGTGATCTTTGGGGTGCTTCCGGGATTGCTTATGTCAAAGGAAGAGGATCGCACACTCACTCTCGGTATCATCGATGAATCCGGGAAGCTCTTCTCTGAGGTCGAACAGCGTATCACCGAGAAATACAAGCTCGACAGCAAATATGATTTCCCGATGTACAAGGTCATTGACCTGACGGCGATGGTCGGAACAGAAGACAAACATGAAAAGGCGAATGCCTTGATGAAGTCCAAGTCGTTGGAGGGATATTTTACGATCCCTGCATCGGTCTTTGACAGCGGCAAAGTGGAATATCGGGCGAAGAATGTCGGCAATTTCCGCGTTCAGGAAAGGTTCTCCCGAACGATCGAAGAGATCATCGTCGAGCAACGGCTGACGGCGCGGGGCCTCAACGCAAAGCTTGTCCGGCAGTTGATGATGAACGTGAATGTCCGGTCCATTAAGGTGTCGGAGAAGGGGGGAGAACAGGAATCGAATTTCCTCGAAACGTTTTTCTCTTCGTATGTCGTGCTGATGATGTTGATGTTTCTGGTCATGACGTCGGGGCAGCTCTTGATCCGAAGCGTTGTGGAAGAGAAACAGAATAGGGTCATCGAAGTCCTGCTCTCGTCGTGCACCTCCCGCGACCTCATGGCGGGAAAAATTCTGGGACTGAGCGGTTTGGGCCTCGTCCAAATGGGGGTGTGGGGATTGGGGATCCTCGCTTTTATTTCACGGTCTCAAGGGTTTCATATAGATCTGGACGTTTTGTTGTTGTCCGTCGTGTATTTTGCGCTGGGATACCTTATGTATGCAGGCATCTTCGTTGCTGCCGGGGCGCCGGTGACGACCGAACAGGAAGCTCAGCAGATTACGACGTACGTCAGCCTGACGCTGGTCTTTCCGATCGTGTTGGCAATGCCGGCTATGCAAAACCCCGACTCGATGCTCATTCGAGTTCTATCGTTCTTCCCGCTGATGACCCCTGCGTTCATGGTGCTGCGGATGCCGATTCAAATGCCGGCGTCATGGGAGATTGCGGCCACGATCGCCTTGCTCGTGGTGTGCGCTGCGGGCATGATGTGGGTGGCGGGAAAAATCTTTCGGATCGCCATTTTGGTCTATGGAAAGCGCCCCTCCGTGGGCGAGTTGTGGAAATGGGTACGGGAGGCATAAACGTTTCTCCTTGTAAAATACTGACAGCACACGAAAGGCCGTACCAGTGACACTCGGTCATATCATGTTCTATGTTCTTGGAGCGGGCGGAGTCGCATCGGCACTGCTCGTTGTGACGCGCCGCAATCCCATTATCTCCGCGCTTTACCTCATCGTGAATTTTTTCTGTCTGGCGGGTCTCTACCTGACGCTGAACGCACAATTCATCGCGGTCATTCAAATCATCGTCTACGCCGGCGCCATCATGGTCCTGTTCCTGTTCGTCATCATGCTCCTGAACCTCGGTGACGACCGGAAGCTGTCGGATGCGATCACGGTGCGGAAGGTTGTTGGTGCCGGTTTGACGCTTGGCCTGTTCATGGAAGTGCTGTACATTCTGTTGACGGCAGGTCCTGCCGACAGTGAGCGGGCGGAAGCCGCCGGGATCGCGCTCGGCACGGTGGAAGCGATCGGCGCGCAGCTGTTTACGACATTTCTTTTTCCCTTTGAAGTCACTTCGCTGATACTGACGGCCGCGATCGTCGGCGCCGTCGTGATGGCCAAAAAGAAACTCGACTAACCATGGTCCCGATACCGTATTACCTCGTTCTGAGCGCTGCGATGTTCATGATTGGCGCCGTCGGCGTTCTTACCCGGCGAAACGCCATTATCGTGTTCATGTCCATCGAATTGATGTTGAACTCCGTCAACCTCACGCTCGTCGCGTTTTCCGTGGCGACGGGGACCATTACAGGCCAGGTCCTGGTCTTTTTTGTCATGACCGTGGCGGCCGCGGAAGCTGCGGTCGGTCTTGCCATTATCATCGCGTTGTACAGGCGCAAACAAACCGTCAACCTTGACGAGATCAATATCCTGAAGTGGTAACGGCGCTCAACGCCGCATTCTCCGATGCCTATGATTTCCAACGCACCCCTCATCGTCCTCTTTCCCCTCGCTGGCTTCCTCCTCATCGGATTGCTCGGATGGAAATACCGTAATGAGCTCGTCATCGGTATCGTCGGAAGTGGCGTCATCTTCCTTTCGTTTGCGACGGCGGTCGGCGTGCTCTTTGAGATGGCGTCCCTTCCCGAGGAGGCCAGACGATCGACCGTACAGTTGTTCCCGTGGATAGGTACGTTTACCGGAACCTCCGGATCCCTTGGAGTGTCCGTGGGATATCAATTCGATCAGCTGTCGATCCTCATGACACTCATCGTCACGGGCGTGGGTTTTCTCATCCATGTGTACTCGATCGGCTACATGCATGGCGACAAGGGATATTGGAGATTCTTCACATACCTGAACCTCTTTATCTTTGCCATGCTCAATCTTGTCCTGGCCGACAATTTCGTGCTGATGTTCTTCGGCTGGGAGGGTGTGGGATTGTGCTCGTATCTTCTGATCGGATTCTGGTATGAGAAGACATTCACGGGCGATGCCGCAAAAAAAGCCTTTATTGTCAACCGTATCGGTGATTTCGGATTCCTGCTCGGCATGTTCCTGATCATGCGGACATTCGACAGCCTGAGTTTCACCTCGGTGATGAGCAGCGCGAGCGTGATGCCGACAGGGACGCCGGTGATGTTCTGGATCGCTCTGCTTCTGTTCGTCGGGGCGACGGGGAAGTCCGCGCAAATCCCGCTCTTCGTCTGGCTTCCGGATGCTATGGCCGGTCCGACGCCTGTCAGCGCCCTCATCCACGCGGCGACGATGGTCACTGCGGGCGTCTACATGGTGGCGCGATGCGCCCCGCTCTACGCGCTTGCCCCCGACGTTCTGATGATCGTTGCGATCGTCGGAGCGGCGACAGCCGTATTTGCTGCGACCATCGGACTCGTGCAGAATGATATCAAAAAAGTGCTGGCATACTCGACCATCAGTCAACTCGGGTACATGTTTCTGGCAATGGGCGTAGCGGCATTTTCCGCCGGCATTTTCCATGTTATGACGCACGCATTCTTCAAGGCTCTCCTCTTCCTCGGTTCCGGCGCGGTCATTCACGGGATGCACGACGAGCAGGACATTCAGAAGATGGGAGGATTGAAGAAATACCTTCCCGTGACGTATGCGACGTTTGTGGTCGGCGCTATCGCGATTGCGGGCATACCACCCTTTGCGGGATTTTTCAGCAAAGATGAGATCCTGTGGAATGCCTTTTCGAGCGAACTCGGCTCTCCGGTCCTCTGGACGGTCGGCGCCCTCGGTGCTGTATTGACGGCATTCTACATGTCCCGCCTGGTGATCCTGACGTTCCATGGAAAGGAGCGTTTTGACCACCACCACGTGCATCCGCACGAGGCGCCAAAGACGATGACAGTTCCGCTCGTGGTCCTCGCCGGACTATCCTTCGTGGGCGGCTGGTTGGGTGTTCCCGCAAGCTGGGGCCTGGGCAACGTCGTGGAAGATTGGCTCAACCCGGTGTTCGAACCAGCCCGGCATAAGCTGATGCTGGCTGAGCACGAGTCGCACGCCGCCGAATTTACGCTCATGACGATTTCCGTTGTGCTGGCCGCAAGCGGCATCTACGCCGCCTGGCGGTGGTATGTGCAGCATACCGACGTGCCCGACCGTATCGCCGGAAAATTCGCACGCACGTACCGGATACTGCTCAACAAATACTATGTCGACGAGGCATATGACGCCGTCGTCGTCCGGCCGACGCAGACTGCATCCGACAAATTCCTTTGGAAGGGCGTGGATGTCATAATCATCGACGGCGCCGTCAACGGTACCGCGAAAGTGATTGCGATCGCTGCCCAGACTGTCCGTCGGGTGCAAACGGGAGTCGCTCAATCGTATGCGATGGTCATCGTCGCGGGCATCGTCGCCGTCATCGCCGCATTGCTGTTCATCTGAGACATGGAACCGACTGCCAGTATGACCTCATCGATCCTTTCGTGGACAATATTTCTGCCGCTCGCGGGCGTTGTCGTGCTCGCAGCGATGAAAAACGCCCAGGTGCGCAGCGTAAAGATCGTCGGATGTACAGCTTCCGTCGTAACGTTCGCGGTTTCCCTTTTTCTCTGGTTTGGATACGACGCCGCAGCGGGAGGATTCCAATTCGTTGAGCGCGTTGCCTGGATCTCGTCGCTGAACATCTCCTATCATGTGGGAATCGACGGGCTCTCCCTTCTGCTCATCCTGCTGACCACGGTGTTGACGCCGCTGGCGCTTATCGGGACGTGGAATTCCATTACGAATCGTGTACGCGATTACACGATCATGATCCTTGTCCTTGAAGTCGCCATGGTGGGCGTGTTCGCAGCCCTGGATCTCTTCCTTTTCTACGTCTTCTGGGAAGCGATGCTCATTCCGATGGTGTTCATCATCGGAATGTGGGGGGGACAGGACCGTGTGTATGCCGCAGTCAAGTTCTTCCTGTATACGCTCGTCGGATCCTTGCTCATGCTGGTGGCGATACTCGCGCTGGGCTACGCCGCATCGCAAATGCCGGGCGGACAATTCACGACGAACCTGCTCGACCTGTATGCTGTCGGGCCGAGATTGGCCTCTTCGATTCAGCTCTGGATGTTTCTGGCATTCGCCCTGAGTTTCGCGATCAAAGTACCCGTTTTTCCGCTGCACACCTGGCTCCCCGATGCCCACGTCCAGGCGCCGACGGCGGGAAGCGTCTTGCTGGCCGGAGTTCTGCTGAAAATGGGGACATTCGGTTTCATGCGATACTGTCTGCCCCTGTTTCCCGAAGCCGCGCTGCGAGCCATGCCCTACGTCGCAACGCTTGCGGTCATCAGCATTGTCTACGGTGCGCTGGTGGCGATGGTGCAGACGGATATCAAAAAACTGGTCGCATATTCATCCGTGTCGCACTTGGGGTTCGTCATGCTTGGCATCTTTTCCATGACGGAAGAGGGGATGCAGGGGGCGATGATTCAAATGGTCAATCACGGCCTTTCGACCGGCGCATTGTTCCTTCTGGTCGGCATGGTGTACGATCGCACGCATACGCGGACGATCGACGATTACGGTGGATTGGCAAAGGTCATGCCGGTATTCGCTGCTGCCTTCCTGTTCATCTCGCTCTCATCCATCGGCCTGCCGGGATTGAACGGGTTTGTGGGTGAGTTTCTTGTTCTCCTCGGCGCGTTCCGGTCGACGGCCCTGCATTCCACTGCATATGCCGCCATCGCCGCGACCGGGGTTATCCTTTCCGCCGTCTACATGTTGTGGATGTACCAAAGAGTCATGCTCGGACCTACGCGGGAGTCCGGGAAATACGGCGGCAACTACGTCTTTGACATCGGTCGTCGCGAGATCGGTGTGCTTGTCGCAATTGCCGTGCTGGTCGTGTGGATCGGCGTCTATCCCGCGTCGCTTCTGACGAAGTCGGCCGGAACGGCGCGGAACCTCATCCATATGATGGACCAAATGCAGCGTGGACAAATGCCCCGGTATGCAGAGAGTCCCATTGAGCTCCTGCCCGGTACGGCACGATGAGCATGACAAAAAAAAGTCGCAGACGGTTGTTTGCCGTGTACGGCGGATTATCGGTGATCGGTCTCATCCTGGCGAATGCCTTCCCCGGACTCTTCGAGCACGTCGAGGTCGTTCCCGTCAATGCCTGGTTCATCGCTCCGTTTGCCGTGCTCCTGTTGTCGATCGCTGTAGCGCCGTTCATCGACAAACATTGGTGGGAAAAGAATTACGATTCGGTCGCGTACGTCCTCGGGTTCATCGTGGTCGTGTACTATGCGATTGGAGTGCACAATCCGGGCCGTATGCTCCACACCGCAGTTGAATACGTAAGCTTCATTTCACTTATAGGCTCGTTGTTCGTCGTGGCGGGAGGGATTCACATCGGCGTCCGGGGGCGCGCAACACCTCTTGAAAATCTTGGCCTGCTTACGCTGGGGGCGCTGCTGTCCAATGTTCTTGGCACCACGGGCGCATCGATGGTGTTGATCCGTCCGTATCTTCGAATGAATAGATTCCGGTTCAAGCCGTTTCATGTGGTGTTCTTCATCTTTGTCGTCAGCAACATCGGCGGCGCTCTGACTCCCATTGGTGATCCGCCCTTGTTCCTCGGCTATCTGAAGGGCATTCCATTCTTTTGGATCACTGGAAAAGCCACTTTGATCTGGGCCGTTTGCCTTGGTCTTGTGCTCGCTGCATTCTTTGCGATTGATAGCTGGAGTTTTTCTCGTGTTAGCAAGGACCTGAGAGAGTCTGCGGAAACAGGTCCAGATGAAGCGCGAATCTCCGGACTCCACAATGTCTTGTTTCTAGCTGTCATAATTGCCGCGGTCTTTGTGGACGATCCCGCCCCTCGCCTCCTGCGCGAAGTGATCATGTGGGGTGCTGCCATAGCTTCGTACGTGACGACACGAGCAGAGGTCCACGAAAAGAACGAATTCTCGTTCGCTCCAGTCCGTGAAGTCGCCGTGCTTTTTGTCGGGATCTTTGCCACCATGGTGCCGGCACTTGATTGGCTGTCGTTGAACGCCCGGAGTATCGGTATCGTGACTCCGGGACAATTTTACTGGGCAACGGGCACATTGTCGAGCGTTCTCGACAACGCCCCGACGTATTTGAATTTCCTGAGCGCGTCATTTGGGCTCCATGGTGCCAATGTGGACGAATCTGTTCATATGGCCGCAATGCTCGGTATACGGTCGCTTGAAGCTTCGGGATATCCCAATCCCCTCGCCGAAGGCATGCAGGTGATTGGACCAACAAGTTGGGTCTATATACAGGCCATTTCCCTGGCCGCGGTCTTCTTTGGCTCATGCACATATATTGGCAACGGACCGAATTTCATGGTGAAGTCGATCGCAGAGGCTTCAAACCTCGAGGTTCCGAGTTTCTTTGGATATGTGGCGCGATACGCGATCCCCATTCTTCTGCCGATCTTCACGTTGATTTGGTTCCTGTTCTATCGATGACGACGTTCACAACGGATATGCCGGTATGATTACCTTTTCCGATCTGTCGTTTGCTGCGCCAATACTTGCCCTGACCGTCACCGTGCTGCTTGTCATGGTCGCCGAAGCGTTCCGGGTCGGCAGCTCGCGGTTTTCATTTTTTCTGACGTTGACGGGACTTACCGCCGCGGCGTTGATCGCGGGCAAAGGCGCGGGAACGAGGGGAGCAGCCTTTCAGGATATGGTTGTGGTTGACGGACCGACCTCGGTGTTGACGATCATCATATGCGGTACAGGAATCGTCTCGACACTCCTGTCAAGGTCGTATCTCGAGTTGCGCGGATCCCATCGCTCCGAATTCTACATGTTGGTGCTGTTTGCCGTTGTCGGCATGATCCTCATGGCTTCAGCGGGCGACCTCATCATTGTATTCCTCGGTATCGAGTTGATGTCGATCTGCTTGTACGTGCTCGCCGGATTTTTCCGCACACGCGATGTCGGCAACGAATCGGCCCTGAAATACTTTCTTCTCGGGGCTTTTTCCACGGGATTTCTGCTTTACGGGATCGCGTTGGTCTACGGCACCACTGGAACAACGAATTTGTCGCTCATCGGCAGCGCATATGCGGGCGTGGCAAATCAACCTCTCTTCCTGCTCGGCGTCGGACTCCTCATGGTAGGTTTGTCGTTCAAAGTGGCTGCCGTACCGTTCCACATGTGGGCGCCCGATGTCTATGAAGGGGCGCCGACAGTTGTCACGGGCCTCATGGCCACAGGAGCAAAGACGGCAGCTTTCGGCGCATTCGCCGCCGTTTTTCTCCGGACCTTTGACCCGGCAGGCAGCACAACTGCGGACGTTCTGGCACTTCTTGCGGCGGCGTCGATGGTCGTGGGGAACATTATCGCGATCGCACAGACCAATCTGAAGCGAATGCTGGCGTATTCCAGCATAGCCCACGCCGGCTATATGCTCTCCGGCATCGCAGCCGGTTCGGTGGAAGGCCAGAATGGCGTCATATTGTACCTTGCTGCGTACGCGGCCACGACGCTGGGTGCGTTTGGCATTGTCGGCTGGCTCGAACGGGAAACGGGGGAGGGGACGTCACTCGAAGAATACGCCGGCCTGAGCAAACATCAGCCGGTCATTGCCGCACTCATGGCCCTCTTCATGTTCTCTTTAACGGGTATCCCCCCCTTTGCAGGTTTCATCGGAAAATATTCCGTCTTCCTCGCCGCCGTACGTGCCGACATGACGTGGCTCGCCGTTGTTGGCGTCCTGACGAGCGCAGTGTCCGCATATTACTATCTTCGTGTCGTCGACATGATGTATTTCCGCGAACGAGAGGGCGACGTGATCCGGCTCCCGAATTTCTCAATCATGCTCGCTCTCGCCATCTCTGCTTTTTTTGTCGTTGTGCTTGGCGTTCTACCGTCGATCGTTCTCGACATCGTGGCGCCGGGGCTATAGGACTGTGTGCCGAAAGTAAGCTTACCAAGCCCCATGGGTGAAGTGCGGTGTAAAAGATAATTCCACGAAGGGCCACTAAGTCGAGGAAAAGCCGGGACACAAATGGGCACTAAGGTAAGTTGAAGATCTTTCTTTCGTCGTGTGTCTTAGTGGTCCTTGGTGGACAACTTTCTTGGCTTCTTTGAGTTCTTGGCGACCTTGGCGGTAGAATAATCCGAACGAACGCCCCAGGACGTACTCCTTCCCGCATGCGCACGATCGTCTCTTCAGAAGAAATGCGTCGATGTGACGACGCTGCCATTCGCCGATTCGGCATTCCGGGAATTCTGTTGATGGACCGGGCGGGGTCGGCCGCGGCTCGCACGATTCTCGAAAGCTTCGCACCCCGTCCGGACGACGTCATCGCAGTCGTGTGCGGGAAAGGGAACAACGGCGGGGACGGATGCGTTGTGGCCAGAGATCTCGTACAGAGCGGCATGAAGGTTCACCTCCTCCTGGTCGCTCCGCCAAACGCCTTTCATGGTGATGCCGCTGTTCATTTTGGCATTCTTCGTCGTCTCGCGCGCTCAGAATCGGGACGATGTTCCATTTCTCGGTTGTCATCCGTCCTCCGTGATCGTTCTTTTCGGCCCTCAATCGTCGTCGATGCTCTTCTCGGCACCGGATCCTCCGGCAAACTGCGGGGTTCTGTCCTGAAGGCCGTGGAGTGGATCAATCGATCGGGGGCCCGCGTTGTTGCGCTTGACGTGCCAACCGGAATTGACGGGACGACAGGGGCTGGTGATGGTCCCTACGTAAAGGCAGTCCTTACTGTGACATTCGGATTCGTAAAACGAGGGTTGCTGTTGAACGAAGGAAGAGAAGCGGCCGGCCGAGTGGACTGTGTGGATATTGGATTGCCGGCTTCAGTGCTCACCGGTGTTCGTCGTCGCACGAATGTGGTTGAACGCAAGGACGTCGAAAAGCTGTTGCCGCAACGCCCGCATACGCTTCATAAGTACACTGCTGGTAAGGTCCTTATCCTGGCCGGCAGCAAGGGTTTTACGGGAGCCGCCGCGTTGTGTGCTTCGGGGGCGTTGCGGAGCGGCGCCGGCGCAGTTGTGTTGGCCGTGCCGGATAACATCCACGGAATTCTTGCCCGAAAGCTGACGGAACAGATTCTGATGTCCGTGCCATCGAGCCCTGATGGGACTTTCGGACTCGCATCGATGCCCGCGCTGTCGGAACGTCTCTCCTGGGCCGATGCCGTTGTGATCGGTCCCGGCATTGGCCGATCGAAGAACACACTTTCGTTTCTTCAGGATGTGCTGTGGAAGGTAAAGGTGCCGACGGTGATCGATGCAGATGCGTTGACATTGCTGGCTGACTCGCACATCATCGCGCGAAGACATGCTGCCCCGTGGATCCTGACGCCTCACACGGGAGAGTTGTCTCGATTGACACATGCAACGTCGGCGGAATTGGAAAGGGAACGGATCGATGCCGCACGATCGTTTTCACGGAAGTATGGACTTACGCTTGTCTTCAAGGGTTCGCCGACGATTAGTGCTTCGGCTGACGGATCTGTTGTGATCAACAGCACCGGTAATCCGGGAATGGCAACAGTCGGAAGCGGAGACGTATTGGCGGGAATTGTCGGAGGATTGTGCGCACAGGGTATTGCCCCCGGAGCATCGTCGTGGCTTGGGGTCTTCATTCACGGAATGGCGGGCGACCTCGCACGCGAGAAGTACGGTGAGCGGGCGATGGTGGCCGGGGATATTGTCGATATGCTGCCGGAAGCCATACGATCGTTGGAGACGAACAAAGTCTCATGAAACATGCCATCACATATCAGGGTCCGTTACTCTTCTGGTGTCTGGTGATCTACGTTGTCTCGTCGGTGCACAATGTTCCGACCATTCCCATCGCGCTGCATCCCGATAAAATCGCACACATGGTTGTGTTCGGCATTCTCGGTGTGACGGCCAATCGCGCCTTCTCCCACCAGTCATCGTTTCCCTCGCTTGCACTTCATGCGTCGATCGCGGCTGTTCTCTTCGCGGGGCTGTACGGCGTTGTCGATGAACTCCATCAAAGGGCAGTCCCCGGCAGGTCGTTCGATATCTGGGACATGGTTGCCGATGTGCTTGGGGCGGCCCTCTTTGTGTGGCTCCTGAACAAGCTGCGCGATCGACGCGCTGCTGCACATTGATTCCAGGACCAAAACTGCCTATATTTGCATGTCGTCCGCCGTGGCTCGTCCCGGCGGCTTTTTTGTTCCCCCTCAAAGGCCACGCCGCATGTTTGAAGTGATCGCGCGGAATGGCGCGGCCCGCGCCGGAATCTTGCATACCGACCATGGCGACGTCCCGACACCTGTGTTCATGCCTGTCGGAACCCAGGGGTCGGTCAAGGCGCTCGCGCAGAGAGACCTACGAGAAGCGGACGCTCATATCATTCTTGGGAATACGTATCACCTGTACCTCCGTCCGGGTGCGGACGTTTTGGAGAGGTTCGGCGGACTGCATGCGTTCATGTCGTGGGACCGAGCGATTTTGACGGATAGCGGCGGGTATCGGGTCTTCAGTCTTTCCGAGCTCCGCCGTATTGAGGACAAGGGCGTCACGTTCAAGTCGCATCTGGACGGCTCAACCCACGAATTCACCCCGGAACAGGTTGTCGCCATTCAGCGGTCGATCGGGTCGGACATCATAATGGTTCTCGACGAGTGCACGCCGTATCCCTGCGACCGCGAATATGCCGGTACTTCCCTTGAACTGACGACGCGATGGGCGGAGCGTTCGCGGGAAGAGTTGTTGCGGACGAAACCATTGTATGGACACCGGCAACTCCAATTCGGGATCGTCCAGGGCAGCGTGTTCGAAGACCTTCGGCAGAAAAGTGCCAGGGCGCTTCGTTCGATCGGATTCGACGGGTATGCGATCGGTGGCCTTGCAGTGGGAGAGCCGTTGGAGGAAATGTACAGGATCGTGAGCTCAGTCGAACCGGCGCTTCCGGCGGACAAGCCGCGATATTTGATGGGTGTGGGGACACCCGAGAATCTCGTAGAAGCGGTGGCACGCGGCATTGACATGTTCGACTGTGTGCTGCCGACGCGAAACGGAAGGAACGGCCAGGTATTCACGTCAATGGGTACGTTGAACCTCCGGAACGCTTCCTACAAAGAAGACAAGCGACCGATCGATGAACGGTGTCTATGCCATGTTTGCACGACGTACACGCGGGCGTATCTCCGTCACCTATTCACGTCCAAAGAGGTCTTGGCGTTGAACCTGGCATCGCTCCACAATGTGACGTTTTATCTGACGCTGATGCGCGAGATGCGGGCATCGATCCTGGAAAGCCGCTTTCCGGCTTGGAAGGAAGAGACGCTCGGACGCCTCGCCACCGGCCAAACCTTGACACCGTAATCTACAGGAGGATGCGTTGAATCTCGCGACATTTCTGTTGATGTCACCACAAGGGCAGGAAGGCCCTGGTCTCATGAGCAATCTGTTGTTGTTCGGGACTATCATTGCCATTTTCTATTTCATGATCATTCGGCCGCAGCAGAAGCGGGAAAAAGAGCGTAAGGCGATGCTCTCCGCGCTCAAGAAAGGGGACAAGGTCGTGACGTCGGGCGGCATCCATGGGTCCGTTTCAGGGCTCGACGACAAAACCGTTCTCGTTCAGATCGCTGACAACGTGAAGATTAAGGTCGATCGCGGCGCGATCACTGCCGTGGTCAAAGAGGCGGAGCCGGCAACGAAGTAATTCGGGAGCATCATGCGAAGCCAGCAGCCCAGATTCCATACGATCGAAGAAGCACTGGAAGACCTCCGTCAGGGGAAAGTGCTGATCGTTGTGGACGATGAAGACCGCGAGAACGAAGGCGATTTTGTCGCCGCCGCTGAGAAGGTCACTCCGGAAATCGTCAATTTCTTTGTTCGCGAAGGCAGGGGCGTCGTGTGCGCGCCTGTCACCAGGGAGCGCGCAACTGAGCTCGGTCTTGAGGCTATGGTAGAGGCGAACACGTCGCTCCACGAGACTCCGTTCACCGTCTCTGTAGATTATATCCACGGGACGACAACAGGCGTGTCTGCGAAAGATCGGGCCGCAACCGTTCAAGCACTGGTCGATCCGACAACACGATCGAGCGATCTCGCCCGTCCGGGGCATATTTTTCCGCTGCGGGCAATGGATGGCGGCGTTCTGCGGAGGGCCGGCCATACGGAGGCTGTCGTCGATTTGTGCAGACTTGCAGGGTTGCAGCCGGCAGGCGTGCTCGTGGAAATCCTGAGGGAAGATGGCTCGATGGCACGCGTGCCGGAATTGATGGCGATCGCGAAGGCTTACGGCTTAAAGATCGTCACCGTCCGGTCGCTGATCGAGTACAGAATGCAGCGAGAAAAGCTTGTGCAACGGATCGTTGCGACAAAGCTTCCGTCGAGGTATGGCGAATTCCAGGTCTATTTGTATAAGAGTGTGACAGACCAAAAGGATCATGTCGCCCTCGTCAAGGGAATGATCTCGCCCGACCAGCCCACGCTGGTGCGTGTCCATTCGGAATGTCTGACCGGCGACGTCTTTGGGTCATTGCGCTGCGACTGTAACGAACAGCTCGTGGCGGCAATGCAGCTTGTGGAGAAAGAAGGACGAGGCGTCGTGTTGTATATGCGGCAAGAGGGAAGAGGGATCGGCCTCCTCAACAAATTGAAGGCATACCGGTTACAGGATGACGGACTGGACACGGTGGAAGCAAACGAGAAATTGGGGTTCCGGGCCGACCTGCGGGACTACGGCATCGGGGCGCAGATTCTGCGCGATATCGGCGTCGGTAAAATGCGTCTCATGACCAACAACCCGAAAAAAGTGGTCGGACTAAGCGGTTACGGGTTAGAGATCGTCGAACGCGTTCCTCTGGAAGTCGACCCGAATTTCTTCAATGAACGGTATTTGAAGGCCAAAAGGGACAAGATGGGTCATCTGATACTGATCGACCCTGCCCGGGATGCGGACGCTCGTTGACGTACAACACAATCCCGGGACTTGCGGTTTTCAGCGAAAAGTTCTACGTTGACTTCGTGAAAGCCACCATCGCAGTGATGTTGGCTTTTGTGTTTCAATAACCCTCGGCATCAGCGAGGGATTTTTGTTTCCAGGAGTATTGGCATGAGCGAAAGTAACAACGGTACCATTTATCTGACCAAAGAACGGCTCAAGGAGCTGGAGGATGAGCTGCGTGAACTCAAAGTGCACGGGCGTCCTGATGTTATCCAGAAGATCGCCGAGGCGCGCGGTCACGGTGACCTGAGCGAGAATGCAGAGTACGATGCAGCGCGCGAAGCGCAAGGCCATCTGGAAATGCGCATTGCAAAACTGGAAGAAACGTTATCGCGCGCACGCGCCATCGATTCGGGAGACCTCCCGAACGACAAGATCTATATACTCTCTCTTGTCAAGCTGCAGGACCTCCGCACCAAAGAGGTCATTGAGTACCGACTCGTGTCACAAGAAGAATCGGATTTCGAACAGAACAAGATCTCCGTAACGTCACCCATTGGGAAAGGCCTGTTGGGCAAGAAGCCCGGAGAGACAGTCACGATCAAGGTTCCCGCCGGGACTCTGCAGTACAAGATCCTCGGTATCAGCCGCTAACCTCACGATGGCGAGGAACCTCGAGGTCAAAGCGCGCCTCGCCTCGCCGGTCGCCGCAGCGCGCGTCGCTCGACGGCTGGGCGCAGTCAAGACAGCTCCGCTGTACCAGACGGATACGTATTTCAGCGTCGCCGACGGCCGCCTAAAGTTGCGCGAAATCCGTGGACATCGAAGCGTGCTCATCTTTTATCGCAGGCCGGATGAACGCGGAACCGGTGGACGCTGGTCGGTGTATACGGTGGTGCCCGTTGAGCACGAGCGAAACATTCTTCGGCGTTTGAGCTTGATGTATGGTGTCCGTGTCCGGGTCAAGAAATCGCGGATATTGTTCCAGCTTGAGAATGCACGAATTCATATTGACCGAGTAAAGGGGCTCGGCGCCTTTCTCGAGTTTGAGGTTATCGAAGAGAAGGGGAGAGCACAAGCGAACCGGTTGTATCAGCGACTTGTGAAGGCGTTCGGTATTCATGAAGAGGAAACGATCGCAGGCTCGTACGCAGACATCATGGAATCTGCTCTTGCGAGCAACGGCTTGAAATCGTATATTGGATGAAATTCATTCCCTGATAGAGAATGAATTTCATGCGGGAATAGCTCAGTTGGTAGAGCGCAACCTTGCCAAGGTTGATGTCGCGGGTTCGAGTCCCGTTTCCCGCTCACAAATTGAACGGTTAGCGGACTTCGCTAACCGTTCAATTTGTGGCGCCGTACCCAAGTGGTAAGGGAGAGGTCTGCAAAACCTTTATGCGGCGGTTCGAATCCGCCCGGCGCCTCAAAATTGTAGATCGAAAATTGTAAATTGTAAATTGTACGTATGGCTGCGTCTGCGGCGGCTCGCCCGCTGTTCAGGTCCCACGTCGTAAATCATCAAGAAAGAGGCCGGCCAGTGGTCGGCCTTTGCTTTGTACTGTGCTCGAAATGCCCGTCCGTTGCTCCTTTTCTCAACTCCGAAAAAGTCGGACTTTCGCTCGTCCTCTGGAAATCGTATCTTTGACCGGTCGGATGTGGCGTTCGTTAGGGCTTATTGACCGACCTTCTGCCGCTTGCGGGACGTGCAGTTTTTCATTTTACAATATTCATTTTTCAATGTGCATTTGTATGCCGCGGTGGCGGAACTGGCAGACGCACAGGACTTAAAATCCTGTGTCCCGCAAGGGACGTGCGGGTTCGATCCCCGCCTGCGGCACGAAGCAAGGAAAAGCGAAGAATGTAAAATGTAGAAGGTAGAAGTCGAATTCAATGATTTCTGTAGGAGGGCGAAAAAGTCATGACAAGGGCTGAACAGACACGGCTGTTCGAAGATCTGGCACCGCTTCAAGTCAGGATGTCGCCAAAAGACGGCGAGACGTTCGCCGCTTTGCTCCAACGTCACAAAGACGAGGAAGAGCTCGACGCTCACTCCTCGGAACGGTTACGACAGCTGCATTCGGCATATAAGCCTGCAAAGAACAGGCAGGAACTCGAACTCCTCTGGCAAAAAATTGCTTCGGGACGGAAAGATGTCTCATGAAGTACCGAACATTGGGGCGAACCGGCTTCAAGGTTTCGGAGGTCGGGTTTGGCGCCTGGGGTATCGGAGGAGGCCTGTGGCACGGGTCTGAGGACGCGGCATCGATGCGGGCCCTCGAAAAAGCCATCGACCTCGGGCTCACATTCATCGACACCGCGTTAGCCTACAACTCCGGGCACAGCGAACAGCTGATATCCCGGGCGCTCCATGGTCGAAAAGAGCGCGTCGTTGTCGCAACGAAGATCCCGCCCAAGAACGGCGTGTGGCCGGCCCAGCCTGGGACTCCGATCGTCGAGGCATTTCCTGCGCACTATATTCGCGAGTGTACCGAAAAAAGCCTTCGCAACCTTGACGTCGATGCAATTGACCTCCTCCAATTCCATGTCTGGAACGATGCGTGGGCGCATGAGACCGAATGGCAGGAGACCGTTCGCACGCTGAAGAAAGAGGGGTACGTTTGCTCTTGGGGTATTTCCATCAATGACCACCAGCCCCGGAATGTCCTGAAGACTCTCGACACCGGCCTGATCGACACGGTCCAGGTCATCTACAACGTCTTCGATCAATCACCTGAAGAAGAGTTGTTCCCCATCTGCCAAGAGAAGCGAATCGGCGTCATAGTGCGCGTTCCGCTGGACGAAGGTGGATTAACCGGCGCGATCACTGAAGGGACCGTTTTTTCCGCGTCCGACTTCCGGGCAAGATATTTCCGGGGCGACCGAAAACAACAAGTTCGCGAAAGGACTGAGCGGCTCAAAAAGCTTCTCGGGCTGGAAGCCGCCACGCTTGCCGAGCTCGCCCTTCGCTTTTGCCTCAGCCATCCGGCAGTCTCCACTGTTATCCCTGGCATGCGCACTATCGTCAATGTCGAACGCAATTGCGCTGTCTCAGACGGACGCGCACTCACTCCGCTCATGCTCTTAGAGCTGAAGAAACATCGTTGGGAACGTAACTTCTACGGCGCGTGACATCTGTGGTGCTGTTGATTGGTTCCCTTGTTTTTCGCTCAATTATTGAGTATTTTGATTCGCAACATGGGTTCTTAGCTCAGTTGGCTAGAGCGCTACCTTGACATGGTAGAGGTCATAGGTTCGAGTCCTATAGAACCCACTTCTGATCAATGTTCATTCCAAAGAGGAGTCTTGCCTCAAGTCCTGACGTGTAATAGCCATTACCAGGAACATGGACGGCAATCGGAGCTTGCTCCGATTTTTTTTTATGGAACAGATCTCAATAACATTTCCGGACGGCAGCAAGCGTCAATTCGCCCGCGGTTCGACCGGACTGCAGATCGCCGAGAGCATTAGCAAGGGTCTCGCACGCGAAGCATTGGCGGTCGAAGTGCACGGCGAAGTATGGGACCTCTCACGGTCGATCAACGCGGATGCCGCGATACGACTGCTGAAATGGGCCGACGACGGAGGTAAATACGCCTTCTGGCATTCGTCTGCCCATCTCATGGCCGAAGCAGTGGAATCGCTCTACCCGGGGACAAAATTCGGTATCGGTCCGCCGATTGAGAACGGATTCTACTACGATATCGATATGGGCGATCATTCCCTGACAGCGGAAGACCTCGTCCGCATCGAAGAGAGAATGAGGACCCTGGCGGCGCGGGACGTACCCTATGTCCGCGCGGTGAAGACTTGGGATGAAGCTGTCGGATATTTCCGGAAGAAGGACGACCCGTACAAACTTGAGCTTTTGGATGGACTGAAAGGGGAGACGATCACGTTCTATCAGCAGGGTGAATTCACCGACCTCTGTTACGGTCCGCATATTCCTTCGACGGGCCGGATCAAGGCGATCAAGCTGCTGAATGTGGCGGGTGCGTACTGGCGGGGCAGCGAGAAGAACAAGATGTTGCAACGCATCTATGGTGTGACCTTCCCAAACCAGAAAGAGCTCGACGAACACCTCTTCCGGCTGGAAGAGGCACGGCGACGGGATCACCGTAAGCTCGGACAAGAGCTGGAGATCTTTCTCATCACACCCGCGGTCGGGGGTGGCCTTCCGCTCTGGATGCCGAAAGGGACGGTCGTCCGCGAATCGCTCATTGATTTTCTTCGTGATGAACAGAAGAAGCGCGGCTATGAGTTTGTCACCACGCCGCACATCGCGAACCTCAATCTTTACCGGACGTCCGGGCATTATCCGTACTACAAGGATTCGCAGTTCCCGCCCATCGAGATGCCGGAGGGCGAGAAGTTCTTGCTGAAGCCGATGAACTGCCCGCACCATCATCAGATCTACTTGGCCAAGCCGCGGTCGTACCGCGACCTGCCCGTCCGGCTCGCGGAATTCGGCACGGTGTATCGCTACGAGCAGTCGGGGGAAATGAACGGACTGATCAGGGTGCGGGGTTTCACCCAGGACGACGCTCACATTTACTGCACTCATGAGCAGCTCAAGCGCGAGATCACGTCCACGGTCGAATTGACCCAGTTGGTTTTCCTCACATTCGGCATGGACGTGCGTATCCGGCTTTCCTACCGAGACGACAAGAATGTCGAGAAATACGGCGGCGACGTCGCATTCTGGGTGCAGGCACAGCGGGAGATCAAAGAAGTTGCCGATGAGATGAAACTCGACTACTTTGTCGGTATCGGGGAGGCTTCCTTCTATGGTCCCAAAATCGACTTCATGGTAAGGGACGCCCTTGGCCGCACCTGGCAGCTTGGAACCGTGCAAGTGGACTATGTCATGCCCGAGCGCTTCCAACTGGAGTACACTGCCAGCGACGGCAAGAAGCACCGTCCCGTCATCATCCATCGTGCGCCGTTTGGCTCGCTCGAGCGCTTCATCGGAATCCTTATCGAGCACTTTGCAGGCGAGTTTCCGCTCTGGCTGGCTCCCGTGCACGCGGTGATCCTGCCAGTGACGGACGCTGCAAAGGACTACGCGTCCGCTGTGGCAAGAGACTACCGTGCCGCAGGGCTCCGCGTCGAGGTGGACGATCGGAACGAGAAGATCGGCTACAAGATCCGTGAATGGGAGACCAAGAAGGTTCCCTTCATGCTCGTCGTCGGTGAAAAGGAATTGGCGTCCGGCACGGTCGCCGTACGTCAGCACAAGAAAGGCGACCTCGGCGCGGTCACGAAAGAGGCGTTCCGCGACCGGTTGCTTGACCTCATCCGTACCAAAGCACTCACTGCGTAGGAGAACACACTATCAAGCAGGAACGAGCACGTGTCAACAGCGAGATCCGGGTCCCCCAGGTTCGCGTGATCAGCGACGACGGTCAACAGCTTGGTATCTTTATCACAAAAGAGGCCATCCGTCTTGCCCAGGACAAAGGTCTGGATCTCATCGAGATCGTCCCAACTGCTACGCCACCGGTCTGCAAGGTCATGGATTTCGGCAAGTACCGGTACGAGATCTCAAAAAAGGAAAAGATCCAAAAGAAGCATCAACACACGACGCAGGTGAAGGAGATCAGGTTCCATCCGAACACCGATACCCATGACTTTGAGTTCAAGGTGAGGCATTCCCGGGAATTCCTTGAACAGGGACACAAGGTCAAGGCCACCGTGGTGTTCAAAGGCCGCGAGATCACGTATCAGGCGATCGGCCGTGAAGTGCTGGACCGCTTTACCGAACGGATTTCCGATATCGCGAAGCTCGAACAAGATGCGAAGCTCGAAGGCCGTCAGCTCGTGGCGATCTTCGTCGCCGACAAGACAAAGAAGAGAGCTCCCGAGACCTCCAAAAAGTAAACTTACGTCAAAGGATATCATCCATGCCAAAAATGAAGAGTCACCGGTCGGCCATGAAGACCTACAAGGTGACGGCCAACGGAAAGATCAAGCGACACAAGGCGTTCCGCCGCCACATTCTGACGTCGAAATCGACGAAGCGGAAGCGGCACCTGCGAAGGCCGGGATTGGTCGACAAGACCGAAGTCCGGAAAGTCAAACGTTTATTGTTGGCGTAACGAAAAGGAAGGATTGAATTATGCCCCGTTCACAGAACAAGGTGGCGTCGCACCGGCGCCGCAAGAAGCTCCTTGCACAGGCCAAAGGCTATTGGGGAGGCCGCAGCAAGGTCCACACGATCGCCAAGCATCACGTCGAAAAAGCGGGTACACATGCCTACAGGCATCGTCGTACGAAAAAGCGGGAGATCAGGGGATTGTGGATCACCCGCATCAATGCAGGCGCCCGCTTGCACGGCGTATCCTATTCGAAGCTCGTGGCAGGACTTGCTAAAAAGAAAGTGGAACTGAACAGGAAGGTCCTCGCGGACCTTGCCGTGAATCATCCGCAGGCCTTCGCAGAGGTTGTCAAGTTCGCAACGGCGTGACCTCGTGCCGATGCTCGATCGCATCGATCAGACCCGGGCTGAAGCCGGATCGGACGCCGCGGGATTGCTTTCGGCTGAATCGCTCGAACAGTTCCGCGTCAAATATCTTGCCCGCAAAGGCGCGATTGCGGAGCTGTTTGAAGGGTTGAAGGCCGTCCCTGCCGGGGAGAGACCGCTTGTCGGAAAGGCTCTCAACGCGCTCCGCAACGATGTTCAGTCGTTGTACGACAACGCACGTGCAACCCTCGAAGCCGGACGGGGTGAAGCAGCGGCTGTCGATGTTACCCTGCCGGGACGCGGACGCTACATCGGATCGACGCACCTGGTGACCCGAACGCTCGAAGAATTCCAGCGCATCTTCGTCAGCATGGGATTCAACATCGTTACGGGACCGGAGATCGAGTCCGAGTATTATAACTTCGAAGCCCTCAACTTTCCCCCCGATCATCCCGCTCGGGATATGCAGGATACGTTTTTCATCACGAAAAACGTCCTGCTCCGCACTCACACGACGCCGGTTCAGGTACGCATCATGGAGCGTCAGCAGCCGCCGGTGCGCGCCATTATGCCCGGAAGGGTCTACCGCAATGAGGCCGTCAGCCCACGCGCGCTTGTTCAGTTCCATCAGGTGGACGGCATTTACGTCGACAAAGGCGTGACCTTCGCGGAATTGAAGGGTACGCTCGTCTCGTTCGCCCGGCAATACTACGGCTCGTCGATCAAGTATCGGTTCCGGGCGTCCTACTTTCCGTTCACAGAACCGAGCGCCGAGATGGATATTACCTGTTACCTCTGCGGCGGCAAAGGCTGCCGGGTGTGCAAACACACCGGGTGGCTTGAGATCGTCGGTTCAGGAATGGTCCATCCAAAGATCCTTCAGCGCGTTGGCTATGACACTGAAAAAGTGACCGGTTATGCATTCGGATTCGGCGTCGAACGGACAGTCCTGCTTCGACACGACATCAACGACATTCGACTGCTGTACGAGAATGATGTAAGGTTCCTGAGACAGTTTTAGCGTCATCTTTGTGTGACTTCGTGGTCCTTCAATGAAGATCTCTTACGCCTGGCTCAAAGAACTCACCGCTGTAAACTGGTCTCCCGAGCGTTTTACGGAAGACCTAACCATGGTTGGGCTCGAGGTAGAATCCCACCAAGATCTGGCGCAGGCCTTCGACGGGTTCGTTGTTGGTGTGGTGCGGGAACGCGAGAAGCATCCGAACGCGGACCGCTTGTCCGTGTGCAAGGTCGACGTCGGTCGTGGAGATACACTCCAGATCGTTTGTGGAGCTCCAAATGTCGCCGAAGGCCAGAAAGTCGCGGTCGCCCTTGTCGGTGCTACTGTTCCCCACAATCAACACGATCCGGAAGGCAAACCATTCGTGCTGACGCGCGCAAAGGTCCGCGGTGTGGAATCTCACGGCATGATCTGCTCTTCGTCGGAGCTCGGGTTGGGCAAGGACGCTGAAGGAATACTCGTCCTCGATCGGTCGGCACGCGTCGGTCAGTCATTGGCAAAGCACCTGCGGAGAACCGATGTCGTATTCGACGTTGGCATCACTCCGAACCGACCTGACTGCCTCAGTCATGTCGGCGTCGCTCGCGAAGTGGCCATGCTCGCGGGAACGCGCATCAAGGTTCCGTCGGCAAAAGTCTGCGAAGTATCGCCGCCTGCATCGACCCTTGCCAAAGTAATCGTCCGGGACTCCGACCTCTGTCCTCGATATTCGGGCCGCGTGATCACCGGAGTGACGGTCGGTCCCTCGCCGCAATGGCTCCAGGACAGGCTCAGTGTGGTTGGCGTCCGGCCGATCAATGTGATCGTCGACGTTACGAATTATGTGATGCTCGAGCTCGGCCATCCGCTGCACGCGTTCGACTTAGATACGCTGAATGACCGGAAGATCGTTGTTCGTCGGGCGGGCACGGACGCGGAGTTCACAACGCTCGACGGCAAAGTGCGCCGCCTTGACAAAGACATGCTGATGATTTGTGACGGCAGGGGACCCGTCGCTCTTGCAGGGATCATGGGCGGAGCGAACTCGGAGATCTCCGGTTCGACGACGCGCATTCTCCTGGAAAGCGCGTACTTTCTTCCGTCAAGTGTCCGGCGAACCGCCCGGGCGCTCGGCATGTCGACGGAAGCATCCTACCGGTTCGAGCGTGGTATGGACCCTGAAGGCACTGTGAACGCTTTGAACCGGGCCGCTGGATTGATCGCAGAGTTGACGGGAGCCCGGGTTCAGGGCGGTGTCATCGATGTGTATCCGAAAAAACTGAGGCCGCCCGCGATTCCAGTGCGGGTGCTACACACCAACAAGGTCCTTGGTACGGACCTCGGTGCTGCGGACATGGCGAGGTTTCTTAGGAAGATCGGTGCGCAGGTCAAGAAACGTACCCAGAAACGATTGACTGTTGTACCGCCGACGTATCGTGTTGATTTGACGTCGGAGATCGACATGATCGAAGAGGTTGCGCGCGTCTTCGGCTACAACAATATTGAAACGCGAACAAAAGCGGGCATTGACTTCTCAACAACGCAGGGAAAAGACTCGGTCATCAAAGAACTTCGCGCCTCGTTGACAGGGGCGGGGTTTCAGGAAATTCTGTCGATATCGCTCCAACAAGAACAGCTGGGTGCTCTTGAAGGGAAGCCGGCAATCCGGGTGTTGAATCCGGTCAGCACTGAAATGCAGGTGCTCCGGACGGGAATGATTCCCGGAGCATTGGAAGCGGTGCGTTTCAACCACCGTCATGGCAACACCGACCTTCGCCTTTTTGAGATCGGAACCGTATTCAATCTCAAGGCAGCAGGCGACATTGAGTCGCTTGATGGGTACATCGAGGAAGTTCGCCTTGTGCTTGCGTTTACGGGTAAGAGGCTCCCGGTTGCCTTTGACAGAAAACCGCAAGAAGGAGACCTGTTCGATGTCAAAGGTGAAATCGAAGCATTGCTGCGCGGCCTTTGCCTTGACAAATACCGGTTTATTTCTTATGATGCCCGCAACACTTTAACTGAACCGACTGTAGCCGTTGAAATCAACGGCACTTATGCAGGTCGGTTCGGTAAAGTGAAAAAAGAGGTCACAGACAAATTCGATATTGAGGGAGCGGTTTATGTCTGCGAACTCAGCGCGGGAGTATTGGAGTCAGCTTGGGTACGCGAGCGAAAGTATCGTGCTCTGCCGAGGTTCCCGTCTGTGAAAAGAGATCTTGCATTTACAGTTGACCGTTTCATTCGGCAGGAAGACGTGGCGTCAGCCGTACGAACCTCGGCCGGCCCGCTTCTCGAGTCATTAATGTTGTTTGACATGTATGAAGGATCACAGGCGGGAAGTGGAAGGAAGAGTCTCGCCTACGCCCTGACATTCAGGGCTGAGGATCATACGTTGACCGATCAGGAAGTCGATGCACTTATCCGGAACGTGGTGGACCACACGCGTTCAGCGTGTAATGCGGAGTTGCGTGCGTAGGCCAATCCGACTGAACTCTCTGAGGATCGGAGCGTCACGTTGAACGATTCGGAACTAACGGGGACCTCAATTGTGTCAGAGACGAACCTGGATACGGTAGAAGAACGGACCGAGCGAGGCCGTCCGCTCGAGTTGGTCCTCCAGCAATTGTGGGAGAAAGCCCGCCGGGTGTCCGCGATCGTTGTGAAATTGCGCGACGAAAATTCTTCGCTTCGGGAACGTGTAAAAGAACTTGAAGACGCCAGCCGGTCCCTGTATACGGAACGGGAGAATCTCGTCGTCCGGCTCGCACAACAAGAGTCCGAGGGAAATACATCGCGCGATGAGGCACGTGATCTTCGGCAGCGCGTCCGGCAGCTTGAAGAGTCGGACACTCAGGCGCGACGAATGTTGGACGAGACTTCGCTCCACACTGAGCAAATGAAACGGGAACTGGCCCGGCTCCAGGCGAACGGCAGCGGATCGTTTACCAAGGAGGAGAAGGAAGCGCTCAAGGTGCGTGTCATGGAGTTGATCGGCAAGATCAACTCCCGACTGTAGAGCGGTTCCAACTTCGAACACCCATGACGACCAAGAGCATCAAGGTCAAGATCTTCGGCGCAGAATACCCTCTGCGCGGTGATAACGAAGATTTTACCAGGCGCGTGGCGGAAAACGTGGATCGCATGCTAATGAAGATTCACGAAAAGATCCCGGAACAACCGCCTCTCACTGTTGCTGTGCTCTCGGCGTTGAACATTACGGAAGACCTGCTCAAAGAACAGGCACGACATCACGATAATATGATGCTGGTCGAGTCTGAGGTCACAAAGCTTTCGAACTATCTGGATAATCTCCTTCTTCCTGGAGACGAGCAGCTCCTCTGAGCGTTACGGGTGTTCTTTGCATACTGGTGCAATGGTGTACACAACACCGCACCGTTGTCCGTCACCAACCATATTAAAGAACCTGACAGTTTCTTAATATGGGAACCTGACTCATAAGTGTGGAGCGCAAGCCACCGTCCCGCGTTTAGCGGGAGTGCCTCGCGATGACCCCCGCCTTGGCGGGGCGAGCGGGTCGAGTGGAAGTGTAAAATACTTAGGCAGGTACCCACTGTGTCTTGAAAAGAGGTTCTTTCAATACACTTGGCGACGGCAGCGCGCGCGGTGT
>Ga0155966_1036_pt1 | contig 32913 bp, 28 predicted proteins | sample RifCSPlowO2_02_FD_107620 | JGI IMG/M metagenome (GOLD analysis project Ga0155966, IMG submission 107620) | Ignavibacteria bacterium RIFCSPLOWO2_02_FULL_55_14 | reverse complement strand
AAATTCTTCGAACAGCCAGTCTCCCTTCGTCCGCTGGAAACGAAGCATATCTACCTGCCTGAAAAGGAAGCCCGCGGAGGGCTCGGCGCCAATTTCATCGTTCGTTGGTCTGCTGATCACGAAGTCAATGCTCCGATCATCGAGTGTTTGATGATTGGAACGAAGTCGGGACAGGGCATTTCGTTCGTCAGTTCCGGAAAAGTCATTGTCGAGCACGGAAAGTAACCTCTTGAGGGTCTGTTGGATATTGAGAATTCACCCTCTGAGCTTGGCTGAATCGGCTGGTTTCCGGGTCAGACTGCTCTTTTGGACCTCTCTTCTCTGGAGCCTGAACGTCGTCGCCCGGTCCCCGGAGTGGGTGGTATGGAATTCCACAAACTCCGGCCTTCCGCACGACTGGGTACTCTCCATTCTCCCCGATTCCGGCCGCGGAACGTGGGTCGGCACATTCGGAGGTGGAGCGTCGTTCTTCAACGGCTCGGTCTGGACCTCCTATCGCATGGCGAATTCGCCACTTCCCAGCGACACTGTGATCTCACTGTTGAGGGATCTCGACGGATCGGTTTGGTTTGGGACGCACGGAGGCAGGCTTGCGCGGTGGAATGAAAACGTTTGGACGATCTTCGATACCGCGAATTCGGACATTCCCCACAACGACGTCTCCGGCAACGGTTTCATTCTCGGTCCCGATGGGTCGAAGTGGGTAGGTACGTGGGGAGGAGGCATCGGCATGCTCGCGGGAGACGTCTGGACCATCTATGACACCACGAACTCCGGCTTGCCGCATAACGTCGTATGGGCACTTGCGTTCGACGCGAGCGATCGGCTCTGGGCCGGAACGCTGAACGGCCTGGCCCGCCTTGATGGGACGACGTGGAACGTCTTCACTCCGGAGAATTCCGGCCTCCCATCGTCAGATATTGCGTCCGTATTGTGTGTGCAGGGAGACACCGTATGGATCGGAACCTGGGGGGCCGGATTGGTACGGTACGACGGAACAGCATGGGTCACGTTTTCTGCGTCGAATTCCTCGCTTCCCAATAACTTCATTGAAGCGCTGACAGTTGACCGTAAGGGGGCGCTCTGGATTGGCACAGGGGGAGGAGGAGTGGTCCGGTTCGACGGAATGAACTGGTCGGTCTACGATTCCGCCTCCAGCGACCTCCCCAACAACGCCATCAGGGCGCTTGTGTACGATGGACGAGAAAATCTTTGGATGGCGACCCAGAGAGGAGTATGTGTCTATCGGAAAGGGGGCGTTGTCCTCACGTCGGTGCAGCAATTCGCCGTTTCCTCCCCTGATCCGGACCCCGTTCTTGTGATCAATGCGTTTCCGAATCCGACGAATGCTTCGTTCACGATCTCATGGAAATCTGAGGAGTCTCTGGCAGGTACTATCGGCGTATTTGATATTCTAGGAAGATCCGTCTTGCCGCCGATCGACGCCAGTTCCAACGGCGCCGGATCATTCACACGACTTGTTGACGCCTCATCGCTTCCTTCGGGAATGTATGTTGTAAGAATGCTCGCGTTCGCAGCGCCGAATGGGATCAGTAAACGCAGTCCATCTATTGCTTCCGTGCGACTCATCCTCACTCGATGATATTCGCAGCTGCGCCTAGGAGACGTTTTTATAGATACTCCATTACTCCATCTTTATACTCCAATACTCCATCCAAAGGCTTTACCATGCGCCTTACTCCCGCTCTTTTAACGATCATCGCTGTTGCTTCCTTGTATTCCCAACCCAAACCTCGCGCCCGCGACATTGGAGTACCGTTTGAAGGGACTCCGGGGAAATTCAACGCCATCACGGACGTAGCTGGAGTTGAGGTCGGATACGCGACTCTCATTGAAGGCTCCGGAAAACTCATCGTGGGGAAAGGTCCGGTGCGGACAGGCGTGACCGCGGTTTTGCCGCGGGGGAAAGCCTCCGCCGATCAGTGTTTCTCGGCCTGGTTCACGCTGAACGGCAACGGCGAGATGACCGGGACGACATGGGTGCAGGAATCGGGCTACCTCGAAGGTCCGGTGATGATCACCAACACGCACAGCGTCGGCGTCGTCCGTGATGCGGTCATCGCCTGGCAAATGAAAACTCAGGGGAGCACTTTTCAACCCTGGTCGCTTCCGGTGGTGGCGGAGACTTGGGATGGCGGATTGAACGACATCAACGGATTTCATGTCAAACCGGAACATGTCTTTGCAGCCCTTGACGGCGCTACATCCGGAACGATCGCTGAAGGAAACGTCGGAGGGGGTACCGGCATGGTCGCACACGGATTCAAGGGGGGCACAGGAACGTCATCGCGTGTTCTTCTGCCGAGGGACGGAGGGTTTACCGTCGGAGTCCTGGTACAGGCAAATTACGGCCGGCGGCAGAATCTTCACATCGCCGGAGTGCCGGTAGGAATGGAGATCGCAGACCTTCAGCCCGAGCGCGGCAAGCTGGGAGACGGCTCGGGGTCGATCATCGTGGTCGTAGGTACGGATGCGCCTCTGCTCCCGCACCAGTTGAAGCGTGTGGTCACGCGGGTCGCGCTTGGCGTGGGGATCGTGGGGGGCCGTGGCGAGAATTCGTCGGGGGACATCTTCATAGCGTTTTCCACGGCAAATCCGGGAGCATCAAAGGATTCGATCGCGACCGTCAAGATGCTTTCGAATGACCGCATCAATCGCGTGTTTGAAGCGACAGTTCAAGCGACAGAAGAATCGATTGTCAACGCGATGGTCGCGGCTGAAACGATGGAAGGCGTGAACGGCAACAAGGTGTACGCGCTGCCGCATGATCGGCTCCGCGACATACTGCGCAAGTACGGCAGACTGGCGAAATGAGGACAGAGGGTAGAGGATAGAGGATAGAGGAAAAAAGAGAGAGAGGATTAAGAATAGAGGGAAGAGAGGATGTGAAGGGTCTCTGATAAAAGATTACTCGTTACCTAGCAGGTTGCGGAAATTGCATGGTTCAAGGGGCCTCGACCGGCAATAAATTGCCGGTCTCGTCACAAACACCCCGGCCTCGCTTTGGAGTAAGCTCGGCCGTGGGCAGGCGAAACCCGGTGGGTTATGAAAAAAAGCCCGAAGGGCTTCGAGTTTGTTTGGAGCCGGAGGATTTATCCTTCGTGCCATGCGAATAGCGACCTCCCGTTCGACTGCGCTCACGGCTTCGCCCCTAGCCCCCTCCTCCAGGAATAGCTGAGTTGAGGAGGGGGGAACAGATGCGCGGGGAGATCAATGGGTGCGATTGAGAAAGAATCCGCGGGCAATCTTCTATTCCATCATTCCACTATTCCCGCTTTGACTCTAGTCCCGGCCTCCACTCCAACACTCCATTCCTCCAACTCTCGGCCTTCCCCCATTCCACCATTCCATTATTCCATCATTCCTTAACCCGTTCTACGCCGCTTCTAAGACATCCACCCCGCCCTCGCCTCCGGATTCCACTTGATTGTTGTTTTCTTCTGTCGCGTGAGGAACTCGATAGAACTTTTCCCCGTTATGTCGCACGCGCCGAATTTCGACTCATTCCAGCCGCCGAAAGAAAAGGGCTCGCGCGGGACCGGCACGCCGATGTTCACGCCCACCATCCCCGCACTCGCCCGCTCCATCACCACCCTGGCTGCGGCGCCGCTCTGTGTAAAGACCGAAGCAGCATTGCCGTACGGCGAGGCATTTTCAATGCGGAGCGCCTCGTCGAGAGTTTCCGCCCGCATGATGGCCAGGACGGGTCCGAACACTTCTTCCTGGGCGATCTTCATGTCGGGCCGAACCCGGTCGATGATCGTCGGTCCGACAAAAAATCCCCCTTCATGACCTTGCACAATGGTACTTCTACCGTCCAGCACGACCTTTGCTCCCTCACGCTCCGCTTCCGTGATGTAACGTTCAATCCGTTCTTTTGCGTGTCGGGATATGACCGGTCCAAGATTCTTGCCGGGTATAAGCTTTCTCGCTTCCTGAATGAGTCTTTCGATGATGTGATCCGAAGGACCCACGGCAATCATGGCAGACGCAGCCATGCAACGTTGTCCGGCACATCCGCTCATCGAAGCCGCGATATTGGATGCCGCCATGTCCGGATGTGCGTCGGGAAGAACAAGGATGTGATTCTTGGCTCCACCCAACGCGACGACTCGCTTGAAAGATGATGTCGCACGCTGATAGACCGCTTTGGCCACCTTCGTTGAGCCGACGAATGTGAGCGCATCGACACCCGGATGATCGCACAAAAGTTCGACCGTCTCTTGTCCGCCATGGGTGATGCTGAAGAGGCCGGGCGGGAGTCCTGCTTCCGTCAGGAGTTCGGCGATCATTAAAGAGCTCAGAGGAACAAGCGGGGAAGGCTTGAGAATGAACGCATTCCCCAGAACGAGCGCGTTGGGGATCGTCCAATGGGGAACCATGCTCGGGAAATTGAACGGCGTGATGCTTGCCACAACTCCTACCGGATGCCGGTCGATGCGACATTCGACCCCCTTGCTCACTTCCAGGATTTCACCTGTGGTCATATGCGGCATTGCACAGGCGAATTCCGTGACCTCGATCGCCTTTTCAATCTCCGCGACTGCTTCCGGCATGACCTTGCCGTTCTCTTGATGCACAAGTTCCGCCAGCTCATTCATGTGTCGGTCGAGCAGGGATTTGTACCGGTAGAATACTTGCGCCCGTTCCTTAATGGGAATTGAGGACCAGGCTCGTTGCGCGGCACGAGCGGCAGAAACCGCGGCGTCGACGTCGGCTGTCGTAGATCCCGACAGCGAGGCGAGTTCCGCCCCCGAGGACGGATTAACAACCGCAGGCAGTTTGGGACCGGATGGAGGGGACCACCCGCCGGAAATATGGTTTAGAACGAGGGGTAGACCGTTGGTCCGTACAAGACCATGAATGGCGGGAAATGTAGGATTTGCGGATGCCATGGACACGTTGTTGGGTTGTGTCCACGAAGTTAGGGACTGCAAAATTGGGGAACAACTGCTGTTCCTCGATGCATCTCAAGACAAAAAGAAACCGCCAAGACAAATATCCGTCTTGGCGGGCTTGGCGGTTCCTTTTTTACACTGACTCAGTCCTCGCGTTTCGCTCTGATCGTCGCAATGACGTAGAATACGATGAGCGAAAGTCCACCGAAAACGAAGATCATTGCCGGGAAGATCGAATCATCCCAATCGAGGACGTCGTGCATATAGTTTGCCGTCATTATGCCGAGTCCGACGAACACGGCGAGCAATCCCCACTTCAGGTTGCTCAGCGGATTCGGACGCCATGTTGGAAACGGGACCTTGAAATCGCCCGGTTTCACCCCTTTCTCGATCATCGTCATTTTCTCGGTGTGGCGATTATCAAGATACTTCCAGAGAATCGCGCCGACAGAGCCGAAGATGATCAACAAGACAATGACTGGTTCCATGATACCTCCTGTTGTGGGCTGAAATTGTTGTGGTTCGTAACGAGCTTTGGTAGATTTGACCTGAGAATGATGGACAAGGTTTCAGGCTATTTTGGAAACTTTTTGGGGAAAAGCCGGGTCAAAAGATTTAACCACGAATGAACACGAATTCGTTGGAGCGCTGGGACACGAAATAACACGAAGGCTGAATGAATTTTAAGCTATGTCTTCGTGCATCTTAGTGGCTCTTGGTGGACGAATTCCTTTTCAAGGGAAGAACACTGTTGTCTGAAACAGACTACGACATCATCCAAAAGGTCTTATCGGGCGACAAGGGGTCGTTTGCGCACCTTGTGGACCGTCATGGGGAAAAAGCCATGACGCTGGCCATGAGGATACTGAAGAACAAACAGGATGCGGAAGAGGCTCTGCAGGATGCGTTCATCAGGGCTTATAACGCTCTTCCCCGGTTCGAATGGAAAGCTTCGTTTTCGACCTGGTTCTATCGCATAGTGTATAATGTTTGTGTCTCGGCATTAGAAAGAAGGCCCGGAGAGGTCTTTGTTTCCGTTGATGAAGAATCGTCCGATGGGGAGAAGCTGCGGGAAGTGGAGTCGGGTGCGCCTCTCCCCGATGCGGCCTATGAATCGGCAGAGGCGCAAAAGATCGTCCACGAGGAGATCGAGCGATTGCCCGATGTGTACGGCGCCACGTTTGCCCTGTTCGTAGTGCAGGAAATGAGCTATGAGGAGATCGTGGAGGTCACGGGATTGCCTTTGGGGACGATCAAGGCGAGGTTATTCCGTGCCCGAACAATGCTGAAGGATGCACTTGTGCGGCGTTTGGGCGAAGGCGCGGGAGTCAGGAAATCGAAGGAGATAGCGGCATGAATCATCTCACGACATCGCAACTCATGCAATTTTCCGATGGGACTGCGGATTTCGCAACGCAGGCGGCCTGCTCGAATCATCTTGCAGTGTGCGCTATTTGCAGGAAAGAGGTTGAAGTGCAGAAATTGCTGCTTCTTGCCGCCCGTCGCATGCCATTGGTCGCTCCTTCAAAGGGATTCACGGGCAGGGTCATGCGTTCCGTGGTTCGTCCAATGGCGTATCTGGTCGCCGCAAGGGTTCTCAACAATCTGGGTAATGTCTTCGGAATGATGCTTGTCCTTGGAGTTGTTGGATATTTTGTGATGAATCCGGTAGTTCTACAAAGATCGCCGGAGCCGTCGGAAACATCCAAAATGGTCGACGGAGTTAAGAAAACACTGGACGGCGGCTATGCTTGGCTCAAGAATTCGATCCGTGCGTTAGGGACATTCAACAATGGCCAGGAAAAGAATGAGAACGGTTCAGAAAAAGTGTATCTCCTGATCTTCGTTGGTGTTGGTATCGTCGTGCTTGCGGACAGATATCTGCTGAAGCCGATGTTTATGAAGAGAACGTAGAGTATAAACGGTCCAAACGTGCCAAACCGTCCAAACGTGCCAAATCCCAAATCGACTGGAGTTAGCTCTTCTTGCTAACTTAATGTCGATTTGAGGATCCCGCCGTTTTGTGGCGGGACGGGCCAAAGCTGCCAATCGGTCCAGACTGACCATTCAATATTTCGGAACCACCCATTCCATCATTCCATTATTCCGCGTTCCTTTACCTCCCTCTTGACATTGGCAATCTTAACCGCTATATTAGCACTCACGCAGCAAGAGTGCTAATTACTGCTGTAAGTTCCCTTCTTTCAATCAGTTACATTACACGCTCTAAATAGGAGGTAGTTCTATGAAGCTCAAGCCTTTGGCTGACCGCGTGGTCGTAAAGCCCTCGGAGGCCGAAGAAAAGACGAAGGGCGGCATTATCGTTCCTGATACGGCGAAAGAGAAGCCGGTATGGGGCGAAGTGATCGCCGTCGGCCCGGGACGCGTTAGCGACGACGGGAAGACGATACCGACCGAAGTCAAAGTCGGCGACAAAGTCCTCTACGGCAAATACTCCGGAACGGAATTAACCGTCGAAGGAGACGAGCTCTTGATCATGCGCGAGAGCGACATCTTTGCCATCATGCCCAAGTAAGAAAAGGAGCCACAGACTATGGGTGCGAAATTGATCCACTTCAACAGCGATGCCCGTACCGCCCTCAAGCGCGGCGTGGACCAGCTGGCTGATGCAGTAAAGGTGACGCTCGGTCCGAAGGGCCGCAACGTCGTCATCGACAAGAAGTTCGGTGCGCCGACCATTACCAAGGATGGCGTGACGGTCGCAAAAGAAGTCGAACTGACGGATCCGATCGAGAACATGGGGGCCCAGATGGTGCGCGAGGTTGCGTCGAAGACATCCGACGTCGCCGGCGACGGCACCACGACCGCCACCGTCCTCGCCCAAGCCATCGTTCGCGAGGGACTGAAGAACGTCACGGCCGGTGCGAACCCGATGGACCTGAAACGGGGAATCGACCTTGCCGTGAAGAAAGTTGTTGAAGGACTGAAAGAAATCAGCAAGGCGGTCGGTACTGAGAAAGAAAAGATCGCCCAGGTCGGCACGATCTCGGCGAATAACGACCGGGCTATCGGCGATCTGATCGCGGATGCCATGGAGAAGGTCGGCAAAGACGGCGTCATTACCGTCGAAGAGGCGAAGGGAACGGAAACAAACCTGGATGTCGTGGAAGGCATGCAGTTTGACCGCGGCTATCTTTCGCCGTACTTCGTCACGGATGCCGACACGATGGAGACGGTCCTCGAGGACCCCTACATCCTTATTCATGACAAGAAGATCAGCGCGATGAAGGACCTCTTGCCGATCCTGGAGAAGGTCGCACAGTCGGGCCGCCAAACGCTCATCATCGCCGAAGAGGTCGAGGGTGAAGCGCTGGCAACGCTGGTGGTCAACAAGCTTCGGGGCACGTTGCGCGTGTGCGCAGTGAAGGCTCCGGGTTTCGGCGACCGCCGTAAAGCGATGCTCGAAGATGTCGCGATCCTCACGGGCGGCACGGTCATTTCCGAGGAAAAGGGCTTCAAGCTGGAGAACGCTCAGCTTTCCTACCTCGGCACCGCCAAGCGCGTGACCATCGACAAGGACAACACGACCATTGTCGAGGGAGCGGGCAAAAAGGACGACATCAAGAAGCGCATTAATGAGATCAAGGCGCAGATCGACAAGACCACGTCCGACTACGACAAGGAGAAGCTCCAGGAGCGTCTGGCGAAGCTCTCCGGCGGCGTCGCCGTGATCAAGATCGGTGCTGCGACCGAGGTCGAAATGAAGGAGAAGAAGGCCCGTGTCGAGGATGCACTCCATGCGACCCGTGCGGCCGTGGAAGAGGGGATCGTTCCCGGCGGCGGAGTGGCCTATCTCCGCACATCGAAGAAGCTCGATGAGGTGAAGACGGACAACGCCGACCAGAAGACCGGCGTCGAGATCGTCCGTCGCGCGCTCGAAGAGCCGATCCGTCAGATCGTCGCGAATGCCGGGCTGGAAGGCTCGGTGGTCGTGAACGAGGTGAAGAACGGAAAGGACGACTACGGGTTCAACGCGCAGACCGAGAAGTATGAGAACCTGATCAAAGCCGGCGTGATCGACCCGACAAAGGTCACGCGGATCGCGATCGAAAACGCGGCCAGCGTCGCAGCTCTGCTCCTGACGACCGAGGCGACCATTGTTGAGAAGCCGAAGGAAGAAAGGGCTCCGGCAATGCCCCCGGGCGGTATGGGCGGAGACATGTATTAAGAAGCAAACATTCCAAAGCTCAAACGCCCCAAACTCGCCAAACGGAAAATCGGGGTGTTGAGAGCCAATATTGGATTGTGAGTAAAGAAAGCCCTTCCAGGGAAACTTGGGAGGGCTTTTTATTTAGTGGAATTGGACTTGACAATTTGCTGTCGTCGAAATAGATTTGGGGAGTTGAATGAAGAGGGGCAGTTGAGTAATGAGGTAGTTTAGAAGAAGTTACAGCGTGAAATTTGAGGGGAAATGGTGATCGAGCCAGGTAGGGAGATGATTCCTGACCCGGTCTTTCGCACATCTTTTCCCGTGCGATAGTTCTTCCGTTCTAACGTTCTCAAATTCTTTCGTTCATCTGTTTTTTTCATTCTTATCTTCCGAGGGGAAGCTGTTGTCTCGCCGCTCATCACACTTCGTGGGCGTCATACCTGCATTGTTGCCGGCTCTCTGCTTCGTGCCCGACTGCTCGTTTGGCTTGATCCGACCTTTCCAGAGTCTCCCGCTTACAGTGCACACCGGACGATTTCGGCCTTCGTTCCACAGGTTTCCCAACCGCGATCCCTGCCCTCACAATCGCAGTCCGTGCTCTATGCAATTGTTTTTCGTTTGCGCGTTTTTGGCGTCCCGCCGATGTTTGGCGGGGTCCATTCACAATTCACTATTCACCAACGAAGTTCTACAGAGGGGATACAGTCATGGATGCTCTCTTCTCCAAAATGGTCAAATCCGGAAAAACCACCTATTTCCTGGATGTCAAAGAAGCCAAGAACAACACGAAGTACCTGAACATCACCGCCTCGTCGCCTTCGAGGGAGGACCCGAAAAAGTTCGCCAAGCGCAGCGTTGCACTGTTTTCGAATGCGGCGGACGAATTCGTCGAAGCACTGCACGAGGCTGTTGAGCATATGAAGGCATAACAGAAAGGAGTGCAAAAAAAAGAAACCCCGGGGATGAGGCCTCGGGGTTCTTTATTTGAAACTTACCAAACGGTCCAAATGGCCAAACGGGCCAAACGAAGAGCGAGATCAGACCTCAGAATGTAGTCTCTATTCCAATTTCATAATTACGAAAGGTGACAATGAAATATCCACTTGAAGACCGATGCCGGGAGTTTGCGGACAGGACCATTATATATTGCAGGCAATTGCCAACTGATGTGGTTACACGCGAATTAGTGCGTCAACTTGTTCGATCCGCCGGATCCGTTGCGGCAAACTACTTTGAGGCAAACGAGTCATTGAGCAAGAAGGACTTCCTGTTTCACTTGCGAATCGCCAGAAAAGAAGCAAAAGAGTCAGAATTGTGGCTCTACTTTCTGCGTCCTATGGAAAAAAACTCGACAACAAATAGAGAACTGCAGAAAGAGGCAAACGAGTTGCTCAGAATATTCACAGCTATCATCAAGAAATCGGAATGACAAAGATGTTTGGCATGGTTGGATTGTTTGGCACATTTGGAAAGTTTCGACATATGCTTTCTCTCGCCCAGTTTGCCCTTCACCGCATCCTTGGCTACATTTTACGCCTATGCGTATTCCCGAACAGACCATCGACGACATTCGCCGCGCGATCGACATCGTTGAGATCGTCGGCGGAGTGGTGAAGCTCAAGCGTCGGGGCAAGAACTTCCTGGGTCTTTGTCCTTTCCATCAAGAAAAAACTCCCTCGTTCAACGTCAACCCGGACATGCAGATCTACAAGTGTTTCGGGTGCGGAAAGGGAGGGAACGTGTTCCAGTTTGTCATGGAAACGGAACGCGTTTCGTTTGTCGAGGCGGTCAGATCGCTCGCCGAACGAGCCGGCATCACCATTCCGGAGGAAGGAAAGAACGACCCGGCGCAGGCGGAGTCCGACCAGATCTACGCTGCGCTCAGATTTGCGGGCAACCTCTTCTTTGAGCACCTCACGAAAACGGATGAGGGAAGGAGTGCCCTGACCTACTTCCAGCGCCGCGGGTTCACGGAAGAAACGATCCGCACGTTCGGATTGGGCTATTCGCTCAACATGTGGGATCATCTGCTGAAAAAGGCGACGGATGCCGGTCTCAGGCAGGACGATCTGCTGAAAGCCGGACTGTTGAGAAGGCGGGACGACGGCACGGTGTACGACTATTTCCGCGGCCGGGCGATGTTCCCTATTCTGACCTCCGCGGGACGCGTCGTCGGATTTGGCGCCCGAAAGATGCGGGACGACGACCCGATCCAGGGGAAATATATAAACTCCCCGGAAACACCCGTGTATTCGAAAAGCCGGATCCTCTTCGGCCTATCGCATGCAAAAGAGTCCATTCGAAAAGAAGACGCCGTTCTCCTCGTGGAAGGGTATGCAGACATGATCTCGCTCTTCCAGGCGGGCGTGCAGAACGTCGTTGCATCGAGCGGTACGGCGCTCACCGAGGAACAGCTTGACCTGCTCGGCAGGTACAGCAAGAACCTCGTGCTCGTCTACGACGGCGACTCCGCCGGCTCACAGGCGACCATCCGCGGGATCGATCTGGCGCTCGAAAAAGACCTGGATGTCCGCATCGTGGCCCTGCCGCAGGGAGAAGACCCGGATACCCTGGTCCGCAAGCAAGGCGCAAAGGCGTTCCGCGAGCTTCTTGCCGGGGCCGTGTCGTTTATCGACTTTAAAGCCTCGCAGTACGTCCGTATGGGGCTGTTCGCCACTCCCGAGGGAAAGACGAAGGCTGTACGGTCCATAGTCAAATCGATCGCGAAAATCCGGGATGAGCTCAAGAGATCGTTCTTCATCAAGGACGTCGCCGAGCGGTACGGAGTGTACGAAAGCATTCTGTTGAAGGAGCTGGAGCAGTGGAGAGACAGTGACAGGCGTCTGTCGAGGCCGTTCGAGCCTGCCCGTCAGGAAACACAGCCTGTGCCGGAGCCGACTGCACCGGCGGAGATTCCCGCGCCTGAACGTGCGTTGCTGAAGATCTTTCTCCTTGGTCATCGAGATGCGATGGAATACGTGCTGGCGAACTTAAACGAGGCGGATTTGGCCGATGCGCGCGTGACAACGCTTATCCATATGGTCCTGGAGTCCGTCGAACGGTCGGGCGCATTTGACGTTGCGACTGCGATCGATGCCATTGAAGACCCGCACCTGAAGGACGTCGTAACCGATACGGTGATGCGCAGGTATGAGCTGAGCTCCGCGTGGGAGGAAATGGAAAAGGAGATCGAAGCAGAAGACCCGATGAAGGTTGCACGGGACGCGGTGATGACGATCCGGCGAAGGGCGATTCACAATGCAATGAACGAGAACCAAAAGGCGCTCAAGGAGGCGCAGCGGCTGGGGGGAGACAGTTCGGCTTATCTGCAGACACAGAAGGACTTGCTGCACGCGCTGAAAGAACTTGAGAATCGGGCGTGAGCCAAAACACAAGGAAGATTCCACCCACGAAGAACACGAGGAAGCGTGAAGGTGAAATTATGATGAAGAAGGGAAGCTTTTGTGTTTTCATGTTGCTTGTCGGCATATGCTTCTTGGTGCCGGGCCTACTGAGCCAACAGAAGAACGAAGAGATCGCTTCGATAGTGAAAGAGATTTCTGCTGACTCACTTCGTCAGACCGTGGAACGTCTTGTTGCGTTCGGGACGAGACATACATTATCCGATACAAACAGTCCCACGCGCGGCATCGGTGCGGCGCGCAGGTGGATCGGTGCGGAATTCACCCGATTTGCCGCTGATGCCGGCGGCAGAATGACCGTCACTTTCCATGGAACGGTCGTACCCAAATCTGCCCGGGTGCCGGCACCGGCGAACATCGTCAATGTGGTAGCGACACTGTATCCAAAGGACCGGAATGCTCCGGGGGCTGACAGGTTGATTCTCATAACGGGACACTACGACTCGCGGGCCAGCGACGTCATGGACACCGTAAGCGATGCGCCCGGCGCGAACGACGACGGCAGCGGTACAGCCCTTGTACTGGAATTGGCGAGGGTCCTGTCGCATCGGACGTTCGACGCGACGATCATGTTCGCGGCTCTTGCTGGGGAAGAGCAGGGACTCCTCGGCGCAACTGCTCTGGCCGACGAGGCTTTCGCCAAAGGTTGGAAGATCGAGGCGGTTCTGAACAACGACATCGTCGGCAACTCCATGGGGGGAGACGGAACGGTAGAACGCTCGTACGTACGGGTATTCTCCCAGTCACTCAGTCCGTCGGACACCGGCGCGGCGTTGCGTCAGCGCGTCATGCTCGGACTCGAATACGACGGCGCCTCGCGCACGCTGGCTAGGTATGTCACGGAAATCGCGCGTCGGTATGTACCGTCGTTTGAAGCGCTGATGGTATACCGGTTGGACAGATTTCTTCGCGGCGGCGACCATCGTCCATTCCATGGGCGTGGGTTTGCGGCGGTGCGGTTCAGTGTGGCGCGAGAACATTTTGACCAGCAGCATCAGAATATCCGGATGGAAGGGGACCGGGAGTACGGAGACCTTCCCCAATTCATGGATTTCGAATACTGTGCAAATGTTGCGCGTGTCAACGCGGCGACCGCTGCGTCGCTCGTCTCTGCGCCGTCGCCGCCGACGGGCGTTCGCATGCGATCGTCGGGTCTCGAATACACAACGACACTTTCATGGAACAAGAATTCAGAACGAGATGTGGATGGATACCGGATTCTGTATCGTCCAACAACATCGAATCTCTGGGATGTGAGCACGACCGTGCAGGACACAACAATCACGCTGCCGCATTCAAAGGATGATTTTCTTTTCGGCGTTCAGGCAGTCGATACCGCCGGCAACATAAGTCTGCCCTCCATTCCCTTGCCGGGACGCTAATATTGCCATTGTCTCTGTATAACGATAAGAACTGCCTTGCTCCTCTCCCACCTTTTACGTATCCTTCCGTCCGATTTTAGCCATGAACGAACAGGCTTCAAAACACATATTGATCGTTGAAGACGAGCCGACCGTCGGTTCAGTCGTCAAAAAACGCCTGGAAAAGGCTGGTTTCTCTGTCGATTGGGCAAAAGATGGAGAAGAAGGACTCAAGCAGGCACGGGCCAGTGAATATCACCTGATTCTGCTGGATGTTAACCTCCCGATTCTGAACGGATTCCAGGTCCTCGAAGCGCTTCGTTCCGAGATGCGCACGACTCCGGTGTTAATACTCTCGGCAGACAGATTGCTGGAAGACCGCATCAAGGGTCTGAAACTCGGCGCAGACGACTATTTGGTGAAACCGTTCGATTTCGGGGAGCTGATGGCACGCATTGAAGCGATCCTCCGCCGCTCGGTCGATGCGCGTGTAAAGGTGATGCAGGTGGGAGACCTGACACTCGACATGGTCGCCAGAAAAGTACGCCGCGGACAAGCCATGCTGGACATGTCGGACATAGAGTTCCGGCTGCTGGAGTTCCTGGTCAAGAACCGGAAAAAGATTGTCTCCCGCGCCGACATCGCTCGAGAAATCTGGGGACATGAGAATTACAAAGAAACCAACGTGATCGACGTGTATATGGGCTACCTCCGAACGGCCGTCGATGCCGACAGACCGTCTGCGATCATCACGGAAACTCCCGGCGACGGCTTTATCCTCAACGCTTGAAAACATCGCCAACATCTTTCTCCCTAGTCATAGTCCTTACTCCCTACTGCCCGCGGCATTCTTGGGCCGCGCCCCCTCGCCGTACCGAGCCTATTCTTTCTCCTCTCTTCTGGGTATATTCCCTCCTCCAAGATCAGCCGTCCTTTGAACCAACGACGTTTTCTCATTTATAGGGCCGATCGGGTCGGCGATGTCGTGCTGACACTGCCGGTGGTCGGGCTGATTCGGAACACCTTCCCGGGCGCGGAGATAACGTTCTTCCTAAGGTCCTATACGCGGGAACTTGTGGCGGAGTATCCCGGTGTCTCGGGAGTGATCTTGGCTGACAGGAACGGGCGCGTCCGTCCTTTCGACGACCTGCTACTCGACGTCAGGCAAGGAGGGTTCGACGCAGCCGTACACGTGTTCCCCCGGCCTGCACAGGCGTGGCTTTCCTATCGGGCAAAAATTCCCGTGCGTGTGGGTACGGCGTTCCGGTGGTACTCCTGGCTGTATAATAGATGGGTCTGGGATCACCGCAAAACGGGGGATCTTCACGAAGCCGTCTACAACATTCGCTTGTTACGAAAGCTCGGGGTCTCTGTTCCGGATTCAGTTCGGCCGTCGTTACCCGTGCCGGCCGCATACCGACAAGCAGCACTCAACACGGCGCGACGCCTCGGCATCCTCGAAAACGATCGCGTAGTAGCGCTCCATCCGGGAAGCGGCGGTTCAGCCCGTGATTGGGACCCGTCACAGTTCTCGCAGTTGTCGCGTGAGCTTTCGGCAAAGGGATTCCGACCCGTGATCACGGGGGCACAGGAGGAGCGGCAACTGGTGGAACAGGTAGTGGCCGGATCGAACGGTTCTGCCGTGGCGGCGGCCGGTGCATTCTCATTGATGGAGCTTGCTGCATTCCTCCAGAGCTGTTCAGTCGTTGTTTCGAACTCAACGGGTCCAATGCACATTGCCGCCGCAGTTGGCACGCCGCTCGTTGGCCTATTCCCTCCGATAGCGGCGGCGAGCGCCAGAAGATGGGGACCGTTGGGAGATCGGACGATGACATTCACACCCGACGCGGCAAAATGCCCGTTATGCAAAGGAGGCGACTGTCAAAGCAATGTGTGTATGCGGCAGATTACCGTGACCGAAGTTCTCGGAGCCGTAGAAACGCTGACCTCACGGTGAGAATGAAAATCATACACGTGCCGTTCGGTGCCCCTTTCGTCACGACGCTCGATACGGTACAGCCGCATGTGTTCATGCAGAGACCTTGTACGTGATCTCAGTATTCTCGAATATTCTGGTCCTCTCTTCCACCCTTACGTTCAGTGACGCGGACGTTTCGGCGACTGCTGACAGCACCGAACAATTCCCCAACCGAAGGATCGAACAAGTTGCCTTTGGTGTGGGGGAAAAGCTTGTGTATGATGTGGGTTACAGTTTTATCACGGCAGGTGAAGCCGTATTCTCTGTCCCGAGCATGGACACCGTGCTGGGCAGAACGTGCTACCGCATTCATTTCATCGTAAACTCCACACCTTCATTCTCGTGGATCTACAAGGTGGAGGACCGGTATGAAACGATCGTCGATTCGGCAGGGCTTTTTCCCTGGCGATTTTCCCAAACAATCCGCGAAGGGGGATATCATCGCGACGTCAGTGCGGAATTCGACCAGGTGAACCACATTGCACGGACAGAGAGCGGAGTCTATCCGATCCCGCCCTACGTTCACGACGCAGTCTCGGCGCTCTACTACGCACGAACGTTCGATTTTGCCGCCATGAAGCCGGGACAACGGGTTGAACTCAAGAATTTCTCGAAGGATTCGACGTATACGCTTGCCATCCGGTTTCTCGGATTTCAAAAGGTCTCCGTGGACGCCGGTACATTCAACTGTTTCCTGATCGAACCGCTTATGAAAGAAGGTGGATTGTTCAAAAGCGAAGGGCGCATCTTGATCTGGCTGACAAACGATGATCGCCGGATCCCCGTGAAAGTGAGCACGAAGATCGTTGTGGGTTCTATCGATGCAGAACTTCGTTCCTATTCCGGCCTCCGAGGCCCCGTCACATCGCGCATCAATTAGGACCGACATCCATGTCCAGATTTACACAGATCGACCTCTCCGGTGTGCGGACGATCTCCATCGGATCTCGAAAAAGCAAGGTCACTCCAAAGGACTTTGCCCGCGTTCTTCCCGGGGACAAGCGCTCGTTGACCGCGTTTTTGGACTCTTTTCCGCGCATTCTTGCCGGAAACGACCTGCGGGCTTTGGTCCGTGACATCCTTAGGTCGAGAAAGCGGAACAAGCCTGTCATTCTGATGATGGGCGCCCATGTGGTCAAGGTCGGCCTCTCGCCGCTGATCATTGAACTCCTGGACCGCGGAGTGCTTACGCATGTAGCCATGAACAGCGCGGCGGCCATCCATGACGTGGAAACGGCGATGTGGGGCCGGACCTCGGAGGACGTGGCGACGAACCTTATGGATGGGACGTTTGGCATGTCGCGTGAGACGGGAGAGTTCATCAACAGAGCACTCGTCAAGGGAATGGCCGACGGGCAGGAAGGATATGGCGAAGCGCTCGCCAAAAAACTCAAGGCATCAAAAGCAAAGAACTCCCGCGTATCGATCATTTCGCAATGCTATGAACACGATGTGCCTGTGACGGTCCATGCGGCCATCGGTACGGACATCATTCATCAGCAGCCGTCGATGGACGGAGCTGCGACTGGGGAAATGACTTTCCGCGATTTCAAAGTGTTCGTCCACTCCGTCAAGGACCTCCGGGGCGGCGGGGTCGTTCTCAATTTTGGTTCCGCCGTCATCATGCCGGAAGTGTTCCTCAAAGCATTGACGGTTGCCAGAAACCTCGGATACAAGGCGCAGGGATTCTCGACGGCGAATTTTGACATGATCCGTCATTATCGTCCCACGATGAACGTCGTCGAGCGACCGACGCAAGGGCACGGCCGGGGGTACCATTTTTCGGGCCACCACGAGATCATGTTCCCTCTGCTCAGCGCGATGATCCTGCAGGGAGAAAGATGACGGATCGCCCGCAGTTTGATCGGAGCGAATCCGAGGGCCCCGGTCCGAGCGTTGCCGAGGGCCCGTCATACCTCGAACGCCGAAACATCCCGCCGTTGCTCTTCGCAATCATCAGCATCATCGCGGTGTTCTTCCTGTATCAGGTCGGGGGCGGGCTGCTGACGTACACCGCGCTGGGAGGCCTGGAAGTAACGCCGATGAATGTGCAGGGAGCGCGGCTGGTGACGATGATCGCGCAGCTTCTGTTTATCCTTACCCCTGCGCTCATCCTAGCGCGCTTTGTGCGCAACGATTGGCGGGCCGTATTCCCTCTCCGCCTCCCGTCGATCGCTGAGACGATCGCCGGTTTTCTCGGTCTGTTGGCGGTGCAGAGGGTCCTCGAATCGCTCGTCTTTTTTCAAAAACAAATCCCGCTTCCGGAAATTGTCCGCGCGATCCTTGGACCGATCAAGGAAATAATTCAAGCCATGATGAAGACGCTCGTGTCCGCCGATTCAACGGCAGAATTCATGTTCGTCGTCGTCGTGGTCTCCGTTGTGCCGGCGGTCGTCGAGGAATCCTACTTTCGGGGATTGCTCCAATACGTGTTCGCGAAGGCCTGGAACCCGCTTGGGGGAGCGCTTGTGACCGGTGCGATCTTTGGACTCTATCATCTGAATCCCTTTGATGCCCTCGGATTGGTTGGGTTGGGAATGTTCCTGGGGTATCTGCGGTACCGATCGGCCTCTCTCGTCCTTCCAGTTGCCCTCCACTTCGCCAACAATCTGTTCGCCGTCATTGCCATACGAATGGGTATGGCGTATGACGAGACGTTGCCCGAGTCGATCGGACAAACGCCGACGGCCGGCATTATGTTGTTGCAGCTTGTACTGTTCGGAGCCGCGCTTGCACTGATCCTTCGTTTCTACCATCAGGCGACGAGATCCGTCGTCGGGGAGTCCATGTGAGCTCATGCCCCGCCTGTAACGCCTCGTTTGCCGATGGATCGGACACGTGTCCGGTGTGCGGATGGTGGTTGGATGACGCCTCGCCGGCGTGCGACGCACATCCCGAAACGCCGGCGACCGGTTGCTGTGTCGTATGCGGAAGGCCGTTGTGTGAACGTTGCGAGGTGACGGAGGACGGCGTCCGATTCTGCGAGGTCCCTGACCATCGGGAAGTTCGGCGCGAGCGGGAGTTGCTGCTTGAATCAGAATCGGAATTCGAAGCAGACTGGGTTGTCGAAAATCTTGCGCAGAACGGCATTATGGGCGTCATGTTCTCGGCGCATGAATTCCCATCGACGCGATGGACGCCCATGCGGCGTCCCGCACGTGTCTTTGTTCAGAAGGCCGATCTTGCAGCAGCACGAGAGGCTCTTGTTCGATTTGACATCGAGAGCACCAAAGTCCCCGGAGATGCCGCATGACTTCGGAAAGTGAGTACGCAACGCTCCCGCAGCGTATCGCGGTTGCCGCGGTGGCCATTCCCGCGATCGTGTGGGTGACTCTGCAGGGGGGCTATTACTTTTTCGCCTTCGTTACAGCAGCTTCCACACTGGCCTTGCTGGAATTCTACGGCCTTGCGGCGGCAAAAGGAGCGAGTCCCCAACGGATGACGGGCCTGGTGTTTGGATTCCTGGTGAACCTTGCGTTCATCTATGAGCGAGTGCAGATCGAGGTGTACGAATTCATGCTCGAAGCAGGCCTCCGACTCGGCATGTTTTCCCTTCACCAATTCATCCTGTTTGTCTTGCTGGTGTTCCTGCTTGTCGTTGCACTCGTTGAACTGTTCCGATCGGCCGGCTCCCCCATAATGAACGCTGGAACGACGGTCGCGGGGGTCCTTCTTGTCCCGCTGTTCTTCGGGACGCTCATCGGCATTCGCGAGCTGTTTCCGTACGGGTTTCCCGCCCACAAGTTCTTCGATGTGGGCCTCCCCGGCGACGTGGAACTGGCGCGCATCCAGACATGGGGGGGATGGACTGTTGTGACGGTGTTTGCTTCGATCTGGATGTGCGATACCGCCGCGTATTTTGGCGGACTTTCATTTGGGAAGCACAAACTGTTTACGCGTGTCAGTCCCAAGAAAACGTGGGAAGGTGCGGCGTTCGGTTTTCTGGCTGCCGTTGGGACGTTCCTGCTCGGCAAGACGCTCGCGCTCGACTATTTATCGCTGACACATGCCGCGGTACTGGGCGCTTTCGTCGGAGTATTCGGTCAGATCGGCGACCTTGTGGAATCGCGATTCAAGCGGGATGCGGGAGTGAAAGATGCATCGAGCATCCTCCCCGGCCACGGCGGTGTCTACGACCGGTTTGACAGCCTGGTCTTTCTGTCCCCCATTCTCTATCTTTATATAGACTTTGTAGTGCTGTCGTAGCACGCTCTAAAATCTTGAACCGCGAATGAACGCGAATAGACGCGAATATAGTTTGTTGACGAATCCTATTGGCGTTCATTAGCGTTCATTCGCGGTTGCTTTTCAAAAATGGAATCAGAAAAGAACTGATGGCAGAGAAAGACAAACCAAAGATTCATGTGGTCACCCTTGGCTGCTCCAAGAATCTTGTCGACAGCGAGGCGTTGATGGGACAACTCCGCGTGAACAACGCACCGATGACCGGGAACGTTGATGATGCGGATACGGTTGTCATCAACACGTGCGGGTTCATTGAGGCGGCCAAGCAAGAGTCGATCGATGCGATCCTGGAGGCGGTCGGCCGAAAGAACAGAGGGGAAATCGGAAAGGTCGTGGTGATGGGATGCCTCTCCGAACGGTTCCGCAATGAACTTCGTGCTGAGATCCCGGAGGTTGACTCATATTTCGGCTCGAACGAGATGCCGAAAGTTCTTGCCGACCTTGGCGTGGATTACAAGCGCGATCTCCTGGGCGAACGGCTCCTGACGACCCCGGCCCACTTCGCGTATGTGAAGATCTCCGAAGGATGCGACAACCCTTGCTCCTTTTGCGCCATACCATTGATGCGCGGCGGCCACCGGACAAGGCCGATGGAAGAGGTCCTGAACGAGGCGCGGGGGCTTGCTCGCAAGGGAGTCCGGGAACTCATCATTATCGGTCAGGACACGACCTATTACGGACTGGATACATACGGGGAACGGCGTCTTCATGACCTGCTTGGCGGGTTGAACGCGATCGACGGGATAGAGTGGATCCGGCTCATGTATGCGTATCCGGCAAAATTCCCAACGGATCTCATCGATGCGTTTCACGAGTATCCGAAGTTGTGTCGTTACATCGATATTCCCGTACAGCACGCGAGTGATCGGGTTCTGAGGTCGATGCGGCGTGGAATTACCCAACGGGGATTGCGTGAGCTGCTCCTGACGCTCAAGGAACGGATCTCGAATGTGGCGCTACGCACGACACTCATTGTCGGTTATCCCGAAGAAACGGACGAGGATTTCCGCGTCCTCACTGAGTTCGTCAAAGAAATGCGGTTCCACAGGCTGGGCGTGTTCACGTATTCGCAGGAAGAAGGGACGACCGCCTACGGGCTTGGAGATCCGGTCCCGCTTTCAGTAAAAGAAGAGCGTCAGGCTGAGATCATGGAGATCCAGCAGTCGATATCGCAGGAACGGAACGAGGCATTGCTCGGAACGAACGTCCGTATGATGGTCGACCGGCATGAAGGGGAATTCTCCATCGGACGAACCGAGTGGGATGCGCCGGAGATAGATCAGGAGGTGTTCGTGCGACATCGCACGCCCCTTCAACAGGGCAATTTCTACGATGTGCGCATAACCGAAACAACGGAATACGATCTCTATGGCGACGTGGTTGGATCGTAGGGAAGGAAGGATCACATGAAACGACCAAGGGAATACATGCTCCTTACTCTCCTGACCGTCGCCCAGGCGGCGGCTCAGGTCGAGCTCACCGACCGGAGTCGGGCGGCGACGAACGTGTTCTCAGATGTGTTGTCCTATGCGACTTCCGATTCCGGGAAATCACGCATCGACGTCTACGTGCAGGTCCCGTATGACGAAGTGAGATTCGTCCGGAGCGACGACGGCTTTGTCGCTACGTACGACGTCGCCGTCATCATCCTCACCCCCGAACAGGAACAGGTGTGGAACCGGGTGCAAACGATCGAGGTTCGCGTCAAAGATTTTGCCCAGACGGTGTCGAACCGCCAATCATCGCTAAAGCAAATGTCGTTCGACGTCGTTCCCGGAAAGTACGATGTTCGCATCGAAGTACGCGACCCGGAAACGCGGAAATCGACGACGAGCAGGCGTAAAGTGTCGGTGCCCGATTTCGGAGCGACGCCGCTCACCATCAGCGATGTTATGCTCGTTTCCCGGCTGACGACGAACGGCGAGAAGCGAAGCATTGTCCCGAATATCTCCGGTAATATCGGAGAGAATTCGGAAGGTTTCTTCATTTTCTACGAGCTGTATGCACGTGCGGAATTGGAACCGGTACGTTTCATTGCGACCGTCGTCGACGCGAAGGGCGATTCCGTCATGGGCGTCGATCGTGCGGAGACTCCAACGTCCAGCCTGCATCAGGTGTTCATGAAATTTCCCGAATCGAAACTCGCCGTGGGTACGTACACGATCAATGTGCGTGCCTCGGCAGTCGCGACCAAGGATGGCGCAAGTGCAGCGACCTCTCGAACGTTCTCGGTCAGATGGTCGGATATTCCGTTCTCGGTCACGGAGATCGACAAGGCCATCGAACAGATGCGGTATATCGCCCGGGAGAATGATATCGAACATATCCGACAAGGCACGACGCTGGAAGATCGTCGGATGAGATTCCTTGCGTACTGGCTGAAGCGCGACCCGGACCCACAGACGCAACGGAATGAATTGATGGAGGAATACTATCAACGGGTCGAATACACGAACCGCACGTTCGGTCACTATTTGGAAGGCTGGAGGACGGATCGCGGCATGGTGTACATCCGCTTCGGCGCGCCGGAGAACGTCGAACGTCATCCCTTCGAGACGAATTCCCGGCCGTACGAAGTGTGGCGATATTATAACCTGAACTACGAATTCGTGTTTGTGGACGACACGGGCTTCGGTGACTATCGCTTGCGCTATCCGAGTACGGACCTCTTTGGTCGGGATCGTCCGGACAACTGACAACATGAGGACAGCCTTGAGTACGCCCAATGTCGGAGGGCGAACATGGATCCTGGTGGCGGCGCTGTGTGCCGCCACTTTTGTTTCAGCCGCGCAAAACGGCACACTCCGATTGCACGGCGTGCGCCCTGCATTCGAAACGGAACTTCTCCAGAGTCTGCGTTCGCTGCCGGTCGAACGCGATGATTCATCGCTCATTTCTGCGGTTCGTGCTTGGTACGAGGCCAGGGGATTCCTCCGTTTCGCCGTAGACTCATTGTATCATCGCACGACCGATACGATCGACCTCTGGGTGAAAGAAGGCAAACCGTGCGTCATAGATTCGCTCAACGTGACCGGTGTGTTATCCGACTTGGAAAATGCCATGGGCGATCGCTGGATGTCCCGGATAGGTGGGCCATTCTCTCCTGCCATCCTTGAAGACGACATCCGCGGTGCCCTGCAACTCCTGGAAAGTCGGGGCCGCCTCCTTGCCGCAGTCCGGGTCGCCGATGTCAGGGAAGAGGAACGCGATGAAGCTTTTGGATATCGCATCGAGCTTGCGGTCGATCCGGGACCGGTCGTCCTGCTCGGTCAAGTGCAGTTTGCGGGAAATGTTGCGACCCGAAATTCCGCGCTAGCCATGGCCAGCGGTCTCAGGCCGGGCGTTCCGTGGACGGAAAAGGCGGGAGACCGCGCCCGAAGGTCGCTGGAACGAACCCAACTCTTCACCTCCGTGTCGGCTCCGGTCGTCACGTTGGGAACGGACCGCCGTGCCCACGTGTCGTACACCGTCGTGGAAGGGCGTCACAATTCGTTCGACGGCATCGTCGGTTACCTTCCGCCGGCTTCGGGCCGGTCGTCGGGTTCGCTGATGGGCATGGTCCAGGTGAAGTTCAAGAACCTGCTGGGAACAGCCCGACGTCTCGGAGTCCGGTGGTTTCAGGAGCGGCGGGGCACACAGGAAGTGGAGATCTCCTACCGCGAACCGTGGGTTGCCGGCTGGCCGATCGCGGCCGAGGTCGGATTGTTCCAGCGAAAACAGGACTCCACGTATGTCCGGCAGCAATTCGGCCTCGACGTCCGGGGCGATGTGCTCGACGATATCTCCGTCGGAGTAACGCTGAACTTCTCCTCCACCACCCCACAGGAAGGATACGGCAAACGTGTCCTGTCGGGGAGCAGTGTCACTCTCGCCGGAATAACGTTCGTTTCCGACGGTCGCGACGATCCGGTTACGCCAATGAGCGGGTCGATGTTTGCCACGGATGTGCGGGCGGGCCGGAAAAAAGTGTCGTCTCCGTCCGGTGTGGTCATCGTGTCGGAGCAGCAGCTGAGGTTCGATGCCGCCGCATATGTTCGCACGGCGACCCGCCAGGTCTTCGTGACCGAGCTTCATGCGAAGGAAGTTCGCAACGGGTCCCTGGACATTGGCGATCTGTTCCGTGTAGGAGGGGCGACGTCGCTCCGAGGCTACGGCGAGGGGGAGTTCCTCGGATCGAAGGTCGTATGGGGCACGGCAGAATACCGTGTCCTTGTCGCACCTCGATCCTTCGCTTCAGTGTTTGTGGACGGTGGTGCGATCATACATCCCGCGATTCCAGACGAGGGCGTTGCATCATCAAACGTGTCGCGGATTGGGTACGGCATCGGACTTCGTCTCGACGCACCGGTTGGACTCATCGGATTGAGCATCGCGCTCGGCAAGGGCGATTCATTCGGCGATGCGAAGCTGCATTTGCGATTGATAAACGAGTTTTGAGATGGCTTTTAGAGACAATGCGCGCGATACGATATCTGGTTGATATTCCCCCCACTCTGCACTATCTTTGCTCAACTCATCGCCCTCACGTGATCGAATGCCCCGCTCGACGCCGTTAATGATCCACATAATTCCGGGAAAGTGCGATTTCTGCGGATGCTGCGTCGGTGTGTGCCCTGAAGACGCGATCGAACTCCAGGAGTCGAAGATCTCCATTATCGACGAGCGGTGCACAAACTGCAGAAAATGCGTCTGGGCTTGTCCATGGGAGGTGATCCAATTCCATCGTGAAGGTGTTGCCGGACTTCCGAAAGAGGTCCCTCAATTTCCGAACGTTTCAGTCCCTTTCGGCGTATGAGAACTTCGTATGACGTGATTGTCGTGGGAGCGGGACCGGCGGGTTCGACTGCAGCCCGGTATGCTGCCGAAGGGGGCGCGTCCGTGCTTGTGCTCGAAAAAGACCGGGACGTTGGCTATCCGGTTCGATGCGGGGAAGCGGTCAGTCATGAAGGAGTAGTGCAGTTCATCGACCCGGACCCGAAGTGGATCGCCGCAACCGTGACAAAATTCCGACTGGTCGCGCCGAACGGCCGCTCCGTCGTTCCGAGGCTCGACGGCATCGGCTACGTCCTCGAACGCCGCATGTTCGACTATGAGCTGGCGAGGCTCGCCACTCGAAAGGGAGCGGAGGTCGTCACAAAGGCCTATGCCTACGACCTTTCCCGAAGCCCCGACGGCGTGCCGAACGGCGTCCGCGTGCTGATCAAGGATGAACACGTGGACATCGGAGCAAAGATCATTATCGCCGCGGACGGGGTCGAAAGCCGTGTCGGCAAATGGGCCGGCATCGACACGACGTGTCACATGCGTGACATGGAATCGTGCGCTCAGGTGACGTTGACCGGAATCGACGTCACGCCGGATACGCTAGATTTCTATTTTGGCGACAATGTGGCCCCCGGCGGATACCTGTGGGTGTTTCCGAAGGGGACGGACGGGGCCAATGTGGGAATTGGGATCAACGTGGAAGAGGCGAAACGGAAATCTGCGATACGGTACCTGGAAGAATTTGTCGAGAAGAAATTCCCCAATGCAGCAATGTTGACCCGTATCGCCGGAGGTGTACCGTGCGCCAAGACATGCGACCAGGTCGTGCGGGGTAATGTCATGCTTGTCGGCGACGCTGCGCACCAGGTCAACCCAATGTCGGGGGGAGGGATCATCAGCGGTATGATCGGCGGGATGATCGCCGGTCAGGTGGCGGCAGAGTCGATCAAGGCCGGGAAAACGGACCATCTTGCAGAATACGAAAAGCGGTGGCACAAACGGCTTGGCTGGCGCCATGAGGTGTTCTACAATATCAAGGAAGCCGTGGCGAATTTCGGCGATGATACGCTGAACGGCATCTGTGACAGCGCGCTTGAACTGCCGGAAGAGAAACGGACGCTTGGAGGGATCTTTCGGACCGCATTGTGGAACCAGCCGTCGATGATGTTGCAAGTGGCCAAAGTCTTCTTGTCGTAACCGTAGGGCAGAAAAGGAAAATGGAAAACAGCAAACTGAAATGAAATTGTGGTAGCTTCACGGAATACTCCTGATGCACTGCAACGTGCCATTTCCATTTTTTGTTTGTCGTTTCATTTCTCTTTGTTTCTTGCTCCTTTCAGTTTCCAGCGTTCTTCATGACCTCCCGGCTGCGCGCATATCTGGATCTTGTCCGTCCGCTTAATCTGCTCATCACGTTTCTCTCCGTCTGCGCCGCTTCCGTTATCGCCGGCGCCGGCCCTGACGATTCGTTCGCTGTTCTCGCTGCGGGACTTTCCGCGGCGCTCATCGCGGCAGGAGCGAACGCGGTCAACGACTTCTACGACGTCGACATCGACCGGGTCAATCGCCCCGATCGCCCCATTCCACGGGGCGACCTTTCCCCCAAAAATGCGTGGCATAGCTGGGTCGTATTGACAATCTCGGGTTTCGGACTCAGCCTGTTGATCGGTTCCGGACTTTGCGTGGCAATTTCTCTCGGTGCGGCCGTCTTGCTCTATGTGTACAGCTCAACATGGAAATCCACGCCGCTGACAGGCAATATCGTCGTCAGTATCATGACGGGAATGGCGTTCATGTATGGTGCAACTGCCGTCGGTGAGCCTCTGCGAGGAGCGATGCCTGCATTGTTTGCATTCTTGTCGAACATGGCGCGTGAGGTGGTCAAGGACATCGAAGACCGTGAAGGGGATGCGATGCACAAAGCTCAGACCTTTCCGGTGAGATATGGGGTCCGTCCGGCACAACTCGTGGCGTCGGTCGCGCTTGTACTGCTTATTCTTGCCACATTCGCCCCGTATTTCGCCGGTGTCTACACGACAACGTATCTCGCGGTCGTTCTCGCCGCAGATGGAATGCTCGCCTTTACGGCCGTCATGGTGTTGCGCCAGGATGCCCCGGCTTCCATGCATCGTCTGAGCGGAGTGCTGAAAGCTTCGATGGTCGTTGGCCTTGCCGCCATGTATTTTGGAAGCCGACCATGAAGCGTCACCTCACTACCGCCGGTACGGACCTGGAACGTTCATATCGCGAGCGGGGCCTCAGTATTATCGCCGGAGTGGACGAAGCTGGGCGCGGTCCGCTGGCCGGTCCCGTAGTTGCGGCGGCTGTGGTGTTCGGTTCCGACATCGTGATCGAAGGAGTTGACGACTCGAAGAAACTTTCGCCGGAGCGCCGTGAAATCCTTGCTGCCGCGATCCGTTCGACCGCGCTCGCCGTCGGTGTCGGCATCGTATCGCACGAAGAGATCGATCGGATGAACATCCTGCGGGCAACGTTTCATGCCATGGAAATCGCCGTCCGGTCCTTAAAAGTACATCCGGACATGCTCCTCATCGACGGGAATGCTTATAGGGACACGACTTTTCCTTATGTCACAATCGTCGATGGCGACGCGCTCAGCCATTCGATCGCTGCAGCTTCCATTATTGCAAAGGTCGAACGGGATACGATCATGAAGGAATTCGATGCGATCTATCCTGAATACGGATTTGCCGCCCACAAAGGATACGGCACAGAGCGGCATCGAGAGGCTATCCGGAAGCACGGCTTCTGCCCGATCCATCGAAGATCTTTCAAAGTCCATTTTCCGACACTTCCATGATAGTTTCTCACCCACATGCCCACGAACAGCTCAAGAGTTGGCGGGCAGGCAACACTCGCCAAACACTTGCTCTCATGCTCATTGCTGTCGGTGGATTGAGCAGTGCACAGACCTTCGTTCGCATCAATCAAGTCGGTTTTCTGCCGTCCGACCTCAAGTCGGCTGTCGTGATGTCGATGACAGAAGTGAGCGGGTCAGATTGCATGGTCGTGGAAAAGGGAACGGGAAAGATGGTCCTCAAAGCAACGCTCCAGCGGACCTCCGAATCGTATGGACAATTTCCCGATGTCTATTCAGTGGACGTCACGCCCGTCCGGAGCGAAGGCAAATATGTCCTGCATGTGAACGATCGGGATTCGGCCGAATTCAGCGTGGGCGTCAATTCCTATAAACAGTATCTCTTCCATCCGTTTGCATATCTTCGCGAGCAGCATTGCGGATACAATCCTGTCTTCGATACCGTGTGCCATACAAGCGACGGGATTGTCGTGGCCGGACCGGGGGAAGGAACCCGCGTTGATGCCGTCGGAGGTTACCACGATGCGTCTGATTATCTGCGGTTCCTCATTACGACAAGCTATACCAGCGGGATCTTGTTGATGACCTACAAAGAGTATCCAGGCCTATGGGAAGACAGAGTTGACGGAAGGGGAAGGAATGGGTCGAACGGCGTTCCCGACATTCTGGACGAAGCCCGATGGGGAGTAGAATGGATGCTGAAACTCACGCCCCAGCCGGGAGCGCTGTATCATCAGGTGGCGGACGATCGTGACCACCGGTTCTTTGACCTTCCATTCCGGGACAGCAGCGATTATGGGTGGGGAGCCGGCAACGGACGTCCTGTCTACCCTGTCACCGGAGCGCCGCAGGGACTTTTCGAACACAAGAACACGTCGACCGGCGTCTCCAACGTCGCCGGCAGAACGGCTGCCGTGTTTGCGCTTGCGTCCTGGTTATGGTCGAGAGATGGATTCGACAAGGCATTCGCCGGGATCTTACGATCCAAGGCCGTTGAATTGTACCGCATGGCCGTTGAGAGGGAGGGAAGTTCGGAATCCGTCCCCTGCCGCGCGCCGTATCGGTTCCATGAGATCACCTACCACGACGACCTCGAATGGGGGGCGGCCGAGTTGTACCGGCTGACGTCCGACAGGCGATATCTGACCGAGGCACTGCGGTGGGCGTCACTGGCAGCGGACACGTCATGGATGGGAAAAGACACTGCGCGCCATTACGAGTATTTTCCATACGTTAATGTAGGCCACTACGAGCTGTTTGAATTCGCCCCAGAGGCGATCAAGGATTCGCTGCGAGAGTATTACCGTCGTGGACTTGAAAGGGCCTGGAAAGCTTCTGCGACGAATGCTTTCGGATATGGCGTCCCTCTCATCTGGGTGTCGAACAATCTTGATCTTGGATTGATTACGCAGGGGATCTTGTATAAGAAGATGGGGGGAGGGAAGCAATACGACGCGCTGACGGTCAACGCGCGTGACTGGATCTTTGGACGAAATCCTTGGGGACAGAGCTTTGTAGTGGGCGTTCCGGACATCGGATCGACGCCGCAAGATATTCACAGCGCGGTCACAAGACTGCTTGGCATGAAGCTCCAGGGCGCGGTGGTCGACGGTCCGGTGTTTGCCTCTATTTTCGCTTCGCTCAAAGGTCTGCACCTTTCAAAGCCGGATCAGTTCGCAGCATTCCAGAGTACGTGGGGAGTGTATCACGACGACTGGGGGGATTATTCCACGAACGAGCCGACGATCGATGCAAGCGCGGCGCTGGTGTTTGTGTTGGCGGCGTTTTCCGGGACGCAGTGAATCATAGGCTGTTGAACTCCTACGGAGTTCTGAACGAAACTGGCTGTTGAAAGGCTACAAACGTGCGACCCCTCCGGGGTCGTGCATTAGAAATCTGCATCGATGTTGAGGGGTTTCTGTCATCACAGAAGATCACCACAGCCCTCCCAGTTCATTGTTCGTCGATTGCTATTCAAATTTCCGAAGCAGGGATGATGCCATGTGATGACTTTACGCCGTGAACTGAATCATACATTCTGCAATTTACAACGCGCCAAGGAGAGCCTGGAAGAAGATTTGTCCACGAAGGAACACGAAGGGGCACAAAGAAAATGATTTCATTCAGTTCCTTATGTCCTTCCCCTTCGTCATTTGTCAATCGTTATTCGTAGATCAATAAATAGTTGACGGTCAACGAACATTCGATTTACGAATGTGAAAAGTCCAGTAGTTCGGCTAACCATTTCATGAAACGCCGAACCCCGTAGGGGTTCTACGTTTATAGAGGGGCATCACCAATCACGCCAGAACCCCGTAGTGGTTCCACAATATTTCGCCATTCGTCCATCGTCAATCCTAAGACTTACGGGGGAACTCCATGCCACGCACCGACGCACAAGACCGTGGAAACCGCGGAGAAGATGCGGCCGTTGCGTATCTAGAAAAACTCGGATATCGCATTCTCCACAGGAACTTCACATTTGGCAGGCTTGAACTGGATATTGTTGCGAAAGACGGGAAGGAACTTGTCTTCGTGGAGGTCAAAACCAGATCCTCAAGCAGATACCTGGCCCCGGAAGACGCTTTAACGGAGAACAAGCAGGCGCTTCTCCGTCGCGCAGCCGACGCCTATTTCCAGGTGTGTGTGCGCGATCTGACGCCGTGCAGATTCGACGTCATTGCGATCGTGGATGACGGCGTGGAGATGGAGATCCGGCACATTAAGAACGCGTTTACGTGAAGTCTCTCTGAGAAGCGGAACACGAAGGTCCACGAAGAAGAGCACGAAGAGCCACGAAGAAAGGAAATTTTTAAGCATCCTTCGTGTCCTTCGTGGTAGATCTTTTTGTCGAGACCTATATTAACGTAAGACCAGAACAGGCCCGGAGAGGTCCAGGCCAGGGAGGAATACTGCATACAAGATCCACATCATGATCCCAATGCTGACGGGGATCGAGAAATTGTCGTCGATGGTAGAGCCAGACTCCACCACCGCCCCCACCGCCGCAGCGACGATTCCGATAGCGTACTCCCACACATTCCCTTCGGCTTTGGGCGACACGAGGACAACCACGACCGCCGAAAGAAAAAAGGCCGTCGCTCCCGCCAGACTCTTCCGCAGAAACCGCCGTTTCCCGTATCTCCGTCCGATCAATGCGGAGGTCGAATCAGAAATGATCAAGATGGCGAACGCGGTGACCGTGATGAGCTTGGGGAATACAATAACACTGAGGACGGCCGATAGAAGGACAATCGTAGCGCCGTTGAATCGCTTGGCGTTCTCGTCCTGCTCATGCCTTCGGAGAAGCCAGCCGAAGACTCGATAAAACATCCGGGACACGGGAGGGTAGTACAGGCGCGCCGTATCCACAATGAGGAATGCGGCGGTGACCGGCACCAGCAGCATCAGGGCCAGGTCCTTCGTGATGAATGAATAGATGACGGGAATGGAGAGGGAACAGAGATGGATCGCTTTGCGGACCAACTCCGAACGAAAGTCGATCGTCGCCGCTGCGTGGAGATCATCGGCCCGGGGCGCCTCGCCGGGCGTCGTGAGCGGGGCCGACGGCTCCGATACGGTCATGTCTTGGACCCGGAGGCGAGAGCGTGGGTTTCCGTTCCTTCGCCGTTCGACTGCCGTTCCACGGGAGGAAGTTCCAGTCCCCGGATGATCTTGTCGATCTCGTCGGAATCCAGGATCTCCCGCTCCAGCAAAGCGCTCGACATGCGATGGAGCAGACTCACATGCTCCTTGAGGATCTTTTCCGCTTTTTTCATCGCCTTGATGACGATGAGCCGGACCTCTGCGTCGATGGCGATGGCGGTATCTTCGCTGAAATTGCGCGTTCGCGTGATCTCACGGCCGAGGAACAGTTCTTCCTCTTTGTTGCCGTACGCGAGCGGTCCGAGTTTTTCGCTCATGCCCCATTCGCATACCATCTTTCGTGCGAGTTCCGTTGCGCGTTCGATGTCGTTTCCCGCGCCGGTCGTAATCTGGTCGAACACAAGCTTTTCGGCCGCTCTGCCGCCGAGGGCATAGGTAATCATCGATTCAAGATAATCGCGTGAGTATGTGTGCTTTTCGTCGATCGGCAGATACGTCGTGACGCCGAGCGCACGACCGCGTGGAATGATCGTCACCTTGTGCACCGGGTCGGCGTCGGGCAGGAACTTCGCCACCAGCACATGTCCCGCTTCGTGGTACGCCGTGACCTTCTTCTCTTTGTCGGAAATGATGAGCGACTTCCTCTCCATCCCCATCATCACTTTGTCTTTTGCTTCTTCAAAGTGATGCATCGTTACCACCTTGTTGTTCTGCCGGGCGGCAAGAAGCGCGGCTTCGTTCACAAGGTTCGCGATGTCGGCACCGGACAATCCGGGCGTTCCCTTGGCCAGGACTTCCAAGCGAACATCCTCCGACAGTGGAATGTTCCTCGTATGAACCTTGAAAATGCCTTCGCGTCCCCGCATATCGGGACGGTCAACGACCACCTGACGGTCGAATCTGCCGGGACGCAGCAAGGCGGGGTCGAGTACATCCGGCCGGTTAGTCGCAGCGATAATAATGACGCCGTTGTTCTGTTCAAATCCGTCCATTTCGACGAGCAACTGGTTTAACGTCTGCTCGCGTTCGTCGTGACCGCCGCCGAGGCCGGCGCCGCGATGACGACCGACCGCATCGATCTCATCGATGAATATGATGCACGGTGCGCTTTTTTTCCCCTGTTCAAACAGGTCGCGCACCCGGCTCGCCCCTACTCCGACGAACATTTCGACAAAATCTGCTCCGCTGATCGAAAAGAAGGGGACGCCCGCTTCTCCAGCGACTGCGCGCGCTAGAAGCGTTTTGCCCGTGCCCGGAGGTCCGAGCAACAATACGCCCTTCGGGATCTTTCCGCCGAGCCTCTGGAACTTCGTCGGTTCCTTGAGGAACTCGATGACTTCCTGCAATTCAATCTTGGCTTCGTCCGCGCCGGCGACGTCCTGGAAATTCACATGCGTCATACCCTCCGTCAGGAGTTTGGCCCGGCTTTTCCCAAATGTGAAGAGCCCTTTTGTCCCGCCGGCCCCCGATTGCATCCGCCGGAAAATGACGAACCAAATGCCCAGGAGAAGCAGCCATGGGAGGATGCTCACGGCGGCGTTGAGCCACGTGTTATCCTCCTTTTCCATTTTGAACTTCAACCCCTGGTCGGTCCACTGACTGATCAGC
>Ga0155966_1023_pt1 | contig 37872 bp, 29 predicted proteins | sample RifCSPlowO2_02_FD_107620 | JGI IMG/M metagenome (GOLD analysis project Ga0155966, IMG submission 107620) | Ignavibacteria bacterium RIFCSPLOWO2_02_FULL_55_14 | reverse complement strand
TATCGTGTAACTCTGTCCTACCAATCCCGCCTTTCGGCGGGATTCTCAATTCGACCTTGAACTTACCTTCACTCCGTTCGGCAAGTTCAGTCGAATTGGAACTGAGCTACCTGTCCGAAAATTTCTACACTTAGCGAGGTCGCAGGAAGCGACCGAAGCTACGTGTTTGAAATTCTCAGGATCCCCGCCGTTTTTTGGCGGGATCCGACAATTTCTAACGAAAAAAAAGTGGTGCAGCACAACCTGCACCACTTTGAAATATAGCGAATGTTCCAAGGGAAGTCAACGGTCAGTCGAGCGACCGAGCGCTTTTTTGACCGATGAAGCTCACGGTTTCTTCTCCGGCATCAACTCCGAGAACGTTTCCTGCAACGAAATCGCCATACTCATGCGACATAAGAACGATAAACTTGCCGATGTCTTCGGGCGTCGTCAATCGCATTTGAGGATTCTTTGCGCGTGCGGTGTTGATCATCTTATCGGCGCCCGGGATCTTTCTCAGAGCCGGTGTATCCGTGACACCCGCCATGATAGCATTGCAGGTGATCCCCCATGCTCCTAATTCCATGTTCAATTGCCGAAGATGCGATTCAAGTGCCGTCTTTGCCGCCGAGACCGCCCCGTAATACGGAATCTGAGTTCGCCCGCCACTACTGGTCATCCCAAAGATCCTGCTCCCTTTCCGCAACAGGCCTTGCGAGAACGCTCCTTGTGTCCAATAGACAACCGAATTCGCCATGACGTCCATCGTCATTTCGATCTGCGCCTGCGTCACCATTTCTTCCGAATTCTCTGAGATATAGGGCTTCAATGTCCCGAATGCCAGAGAATGCATCAAGACCCTGACGAATCCATCGGGCGATTTTCCCGTTTCTTTCTTCAGCGCTTCCAGGATCTCGCCACGCTTTTGTGCATCGGCAGCATTGACGTTGAAGAACATAGATCGTACCCCAGCCGCCGTTACTTTTTTCTTAACATCGTCCACAAGGTGCATGGTCTGCGCCCTGTCGAAGTGAACACCGCAGATATTCATGCCATGCTCGGCAAGTGCTACGGAAGTTGCTCCGCCGAACCCGCTTGAAGCACCAAGAATCAAAGCCCAATCTGTATTCTTGAATCGTATAGGTGAATTACTCACTGAAAGTCCTCACAAGTCTAGGCGACGATTGAAGTTAGCACTATTCCGAGGAAAGTCAAGGAAAACGAACTACTCTACTGTTACGCTTTTGGCAAGATTCCGGGGTTGGTCGACGTTTGTCCCTCTGGCAACAGCAATATAGTATGCCAGAAGCTGCAGTGGAATGACATTCACGATCGGACCGAAGAATCCATACGTTCGTGGAACACGTATGACATGGTCCGCAAGTTTGTCGATCTCGGTGTCGTCCTCATTGGCGATGGCAATGATCTGTCCCTTCCGTGCGCGAACTTCGTGGATGTTACTTAGTACTTTTTCGTAGATGGCATCTTTCGGCACGACGAACACTACCGGCATATGCTCGTCAATGAGCGCAATCGGACCATGCTTCATTTCGGCTGCCGGATAACCTTCCGCATGGATATAAGAGATTTCCTTCAGCTTGAGGGCGCCTTCCAAGGCGACGGGGAAATTCGCACCCCTGCCGAGAAAAAGAAAATTCCGTGAGTCTTTGAACTCTTGAGCAAGTTGCTTGATGGCGTCGGATTGTGCAAGCACTCGCGCAACCTTATCTGGGATGGAGGCCAACTCCCTGGTAAGCACATTCGCCTCTTCCCGCGGAAGACCCTTCGCCCGGGCGATCATGATAGTGATCAGGCCAAGCGCCGTCAACTGCGACGTGAAGGCCTTCGTAGATGCGACCCCGATCTCGGGACCCGCATGGACGTACATTCCGCCGTCCGTTTCGCGGGGAATGGTGCTTCCCACGACATTGACGATCCCCAGCACCGTCGCGCCATGACGCTTCGCCTCGCGCAACGCAGCCAGCGTATCGGCCGTTTCTCCGCTCTGACTGATGAGGAAAACAACGTCGTCTTTGCCAACAAGCGGACTGCGGTACCTATATTCCGAGGCATATTCGACCTCCACCGGAACCTTGGCGATCTGTTCAAGCATATATTCGCCGACGAGACCGGCATGCCAGGACGTACCGCATCCGATAAGCACAATCCGTTTCGCCTGGACGAGCTTGTCGCGCACATGTTCAAGTCCGCCAAGTTTGACCTCCCCGTCTTCCACCCGCAACCGGCCCCGCATGCCGTTTCGAATCGTTTCCGGCTGCTCGTGGATCTCCTTTAACATGAAATGTTCGTATCCGCCCCTTTCAATCTGGGAAAGTTCAATTGTTACGTTAGTGATCTCTTTTGAAATCGGCACGTCAAAGATCGTTGACGTCCGCATCCCGTCGGGCCTCACTTCGCTGACCTCTCCATCGTTCAAATAGACCACTTGTCTCGTATGGGCGACTATAGCTGCCGCGTCGGACGCAATGATGTGCTCCCCCTCACCAACACCGATGATCAACGGACTTCCCATGCGCGCGGCGATCATGACCTCCGGAGCATGCGCGTCCATCACGACAAGACCGTACGTACCGCGAACCTCCCGCAAGGATGCTTTGACCGCCCCATACAGGTCCGGTGTCGTTCGGAGAAAGTCTTCAACAAGATGCGCCAGGACTTCCGTGTCTGTGGCGCTCGCAAACACGTGCCCGCGGTGTTGCAGCTGAGTCTTCAATGCGGCATAATTCTCGATGATGCCGTTGTGGATGACCGCGACCCTGCCCGTGCAATCGACATGCGGATGCGCGTTCACATCGTTTGGTTCACCGTGCGTAGCCCAGCGAGAATGGCCCATTCCCGCCCGGGCTCCCGCGTACTCCGGGTTCGATTCCACCTGGGCCGCCAGCTCGGCAACCTTGCCCGCACTTTTCCGCACAGTGATGCAGCCATTGCGATTTAGCGCCACACCTGCCGAGTCGTAGCCGCGATATTCCAACCGACGAAGTCCGTCGAGAATGATCGGCAACGGCTCTCGAAATCCAAGATATCCCACGATTCCGCACATGTTCATCTATCTCCATCTTGCGTAAGTCCAATGAACGCCAGCATCCTCCCCGACTTCCGTCCGTCACGGCGGAATGAATGGAACAATTCCGGACCGCAGATGGTGCACCGACCGTCGGCTTCGATGTTCCCTGACGACAATCCGGCAGACTGAAGCTGGCGTCGATTTTCGAGTGTTAGATTCAGGTTCGTCTTTTCTTCTATTCTTCTGATCACGACTTCGTCAAACAGTGACGAGACCTCCGGACCCACAGAATAGCAGCACGGTCCAGCACAGGGCCCAATGTAGGCGAGAAGATCAGTCGGGAGGGAACCGAATTCCCGTTCCATGCATCTGACCGCATTTGCGACAATCCGCTGGTGAGTTCCCCGCCAACCGGAATGGACCGAGGCCACCACCTTCCGGCGTGGATCACACAGAAGAACCGGCGAGCAATCTGCCACCGAAACTGCGAGAACCACGTTGGGAGCAGCAGAAACGAGCGCATCGCATTCCGGGTACATACCCGGGTGGTCTACAATGACCACCGTCGCCGAGTGGCATTGGCCTGCGAACGCGATGTCGCTTTCCCGCCGACCGATCGATCCGAACATGAAAGCCCTGTTCTGTCGGACGTTTGCCACGTCATCGTCCACTGAATAGCTCATGTTCATTCCCAACGGATCGGGCGATACACCGCCTCGCCTCGTGCTCATCCCGCAGACGATGTTGCTGACCCGACCGAATACACGAGGAACAAGGATTTCAGCGGAAGGGTTGATCGGCTTCATATAGGGATATGGATGTCAAACGCGGCCCCTTTGTCGATCGGACGAAGCGTGATGGTGCCTCCCATATCTTCGATCACGCGGCGGACGATCGCGAGTCCCAATCCCATCCCCTCGGTCTTTGTCGAGAAACTCGGCTCAAAGATTCGCGACCTGAGATGCTCCGGCACACCGGGACCCGAATCTGCAAAAACCACATGCAGCATTCCCCGTTCGACCGACGCTGATACATCAATTGAGCCCCGTTCACTCATCGCCTGTATGCTGTTGCGGAAGAGGTTGATGAAGACTCGTTGAAGCTCATCTGCATCGGCGATCACGAGCACCGCTTCTTTCGGCAGGCGAAGAGTAATTGCAATACCACGGTTGTCCGTGAACAGGTCCTTGACTTCACGAATCACTCTGCAAACATCGACGCGTTCAAACGTTCGCTGCGGTAATCTTGCGAAATGTGCGAATTCAGTTGCGATCCGCGACAGCGTGTCGATCTGTTCGAGAAGCATCTTCGTGACCTGTGCGAGGATGCGTTCCCGGTCACGTGCTTTGTCCTTGAACGCCTGGCGAAGATGTTGGACGGACAACTTCATCGGGGTCAACGGATTCTTGATCTCGTGCGCAACCTGTTTTGCCATTTCCTTCCAGGCGTGTTCCCGCTCGGCACGGGCAAGTTGCTGGCGGCTGGTCTCGAGCTGCTGCAACATATCGTCGAAGGCATTTATCAATTCACCGACCTCGTCCGTCCGACTCGACCGGGTGACGGGTACGACTCTTCCCTGTCCAAGCTCCCGCGTTGTTGCGGTGAGTTCGCGCAAGGGACGTGCTATCCTCTCGGATAGATAACCTCCGACGACGAGCATAAGAACGAGAGCGACGACATATGCCACAAGTATGTATGCGTTTCGCTCGGCGAGCTCCTGCTCGATCTCCATCTGTCGATTCAGTGTCGGGACCGAAAGAATTCCCGCCGGACGGCCGTTGACGATCCAAGGACCGTACCCGACGGCGTATGTCACCGAACCGATCCTCTGTGTTTCAACGACAAGATCGTCCGACAACAATTGCACAGCAGCGAACACCTTCCCGGGCACCCGGTCTCCCAGCAACGACGACGCATACAGTTCCGGCCTGCTGCTTGCCTGGAGCCGTTCGCCGCGAAAAAAGGAAAACTCGATATCCAATTCTGCAGCCACCGAGCTGCAGAAATCGTCCGTCACGCCGCGGTCAATGTCCTCTTCGCTTTGCACGGAAGCATTCATCCGCTGAACGACCTGGGAGAGTTCGCGCTGAAGCGCAGTCCGGATAGACCGTGACGTACGTTCCTCCGATAAGGACTGGTTGTAAATGGCGAGCAGGATCAAAGGAATGACTGCGATCGATCCGAAAGCAAGGAAAAGCCTGGTGCGGAAACTCATCACGTTGCGCGTGCCCGAAAACCATCGGACGACCCACCGCACAAGTAATACCAGCAGCACGATCATTGCATACACCGCTATGATCCGTACCGCGTGGAACACCTGCCAACGAATGTCTTGATCCTCAAATGCCACAGCGAGAATGCGTCCCGGGACTGCCGGATCGCGTACATACAGAATGTCGGCGTCCCGATTGTGCGAGCGAGTCCAAACCCAATTGCGACGGACGCTTTCAAGTTCGGAAAAGACGTCCGCACCGAGCAAGGAGCCGGACCTCACATACGGGTCCGTGCTTCGCACTGCCTCGCCTCCAAGATATTCTACCTCTGGAACTTGCGTCAACCCGGTGCTTGAACGCTCGGCCACAGCAAGCAGGAGCGGTTCCTCTTCAGCGGGAGACAGGATCAATGCCAGACTGCCAAGGACCCCGTTCTCAGAATTCCGAAATGTCCCCCACATGCCGTACACATGAGACTTACTGCCCAGAGAACGCGAATCCAACGTTTGTGCCGTTTCCTCGTCGCCCTGGAAGACTGCGTTCAAAGCCATCTGTTGTTCGAACGAGCTGAATCCGACAACAAAGCGGTCGGTTTCCCGACCGGCAGCGTCATAGAGAACAACACCCGAATTCAACGGCTGGCGGCTGATGGTCGTGCGAGCCCATAATCGAAACGCCTGTGTTCCGCGGATACCGTTGGCAGCCGACGAAAACGGTGCCGTTTCTGCCGCATCACGCGATAGCGCGGCGAGGTCGGTCGATAAGAGAAAGGAAAACCACGAATCTTCAGGACGAAGCTTGTCTTCGACTTCGTGGCGAATTCCATCGCGAGATTTCTGTCGGACCATCGAGTCGATAACGGGAAGTGCCAGCACGATCACCGCCACTGCTCTGATCGTCCAGAGTGTCGTCTGTCGACCCGATGAAATACGCTCCGGGTCGGCCAGAAGAATGCCGACAACGACCGCCGCAACCGGGAGGGTCAACGGAAGGACACCAGAACTATCGACAAACGTAAAGACACCGACAGCAAATGCAATTCCAGCGACGACATACACCCATGTCGAAAATGCGAAATGTGATGCTACACCGGAAGCAGCTGACGCCATGTATCGAAGGAGAGACGTCCAGGAAATAATGAGGCAGGCCGTGAGTAACAACGATGCGGTAAGAAGTACAACAACTCCGGCATCTGGCACGATGTTCAATGAATCATACAGCTTCAGTGTTGAATCCACAACGATGCTCTTGATTGACGCCGCAAATGCACGCGAAATCGCGATCAACAGCGCAGACACGACGACAATCATGACTGCCAACGACAACCACCGTAACCGGCGCGTTCGAAAAGCGAGCATCCGAGTGTGAGCCAGGCGTCCATCAATCGTTTTCTCCAACCAAGCGAGGGAAAGTGTGAGTGCGATCGCACTCAACAAAAGGTCAAGCGGTGTCCCTGTTATGCCGTTTCCAAACGGCGAACCGTATGCGGCCGAATCTACCAAGGGTCCAAGGTCGAATCTTCCGGGAATGCCCAAGAGGAGCAGTGCATACCGTGTCACCCAAACAGCGGCAACTCGGAGCGTCAAGCTCATTCCATCGTGCAATCGACCAGTGACGGTCCAAAAGGCCGTCCAGCCAAATACGATGGTGAGGACAAGCAGGATTGTCGGCCCGATTGCCGGCAACCCAGGGAACTCTTGTGCCGGTCCGTCAATCGACGGACCACTGAGACATGCTATCATCTCGCCCCGCAAGCCAACCACCGGAGATTGCAGATTTAGGGGGTTGACATTTCCAATCGATTCGAATGTGGCATGAGTTCCCGCGAGTTCGTGGAGGATGGAGGTCAGCGACGGGACTGGAAATAGCCGAGCAACGGCTTCTTCGTCGATCTGAACCGGAGTAGAAACGACCGCGAACGACTTTCCACTGTCGCGAGTCGCAAAGACAGACAGCACGAGGAAAGCACCGGTTGGAGCGATGACGGTCGCGGAGTCGCGCTGCACCCCGGTCGCCTCAAACGGCGTCGCACCTCGCCAATGCCGGCCGGCCCACGCGAGAATCTCACCGCGGGCGTCGGTCAGCTCAAGTGTTGTACTCTGCGGCCGTGGGTATCCCGCCAAACGATCGAATGCTCCGGCCACTTCAAGCGGATCGCGCGAAAGCGCGAGCCGATACAACTCTTTGTCGGCCGCAACCGATTCGGCGTTCGCGTACAATGAGCGAATATACTCCAGGGAAGTTTCCCGGACGCGTTTCAGCATCTGCGCCGCCATTTCCGGCCGGTCATTGTCCTGAGTTTTCAGATTCGGCAAGACTGCCCAAAGAAGGAAGGCGGAGAGACCGCACACACCTGCCGCCCACACTGACAAGCGGAGTCTGCGATCGGTCTTCGTCATCGTGGGGGAGGTGCGAGGTTCAATAGACTGCAAGTTGGGAGATCAACCACCGGGTGTCGACACGGGTCAACGCCACGTACACGCGGAGTGTATCAGGTCGACCGCGTCCATCGACCACGAGTGTGCCAAACGCGAAAGGCGCCGCCACAGTCGTCGCGGTATTCTCGAATCGCATCGACTTGGTTCGGTGGTCGGCAAAGAACTTGGAGAGGATCTGCGAGGCCTGATTTGGCGAGAATTGTCCCCTGTCGCTTGCCGGAAGCGCTAGATGAACAGAGCCGGCAAAGTGTCCGCTGAACGGCGTCACAGAAGAGGCTGCCAGTCCTCTTTGCACAGAAGCGAATACTGCACCGACCTCTTGTTGCTGCGCTTCTGGAAGAGGAAGATCCGATGGGAGAAGCTGTTGCTTGTCCGTCCGCCGACTGCGGATCTGAGCGTCTGATGTATCCACAGCACACACGATTATCAGGATGGACAACGCGAACTTCATGATGGCAAAGTATTGGAAAAGGCCATGAGAATCAATTTTGAGCAACTGACGCACGTTGCAGCGGTGCACGACGGCGGGGTGCAGGTTTCGCCGCCCTCAGCTCAGTATTTCCCGGCGCAGTCTGGTATGCCCAATCGAAGTGCACACGGATCGCACTGGTCTCTGTCACCCGTACTTTCGCATAATGGTCATCCCAGGTCCAAACCACGTATGTATGGCCGGGGATCGCTTCTACCGACCTTGACGGCGACCAACCGTTCACCGGCGCTACAGAGATCTCGTCCAACGATTCGGTGTATCCCATGTCCTGGATTTCGGTGTCGTCGAATACGTCGAGATAGTATCTGCCATTCACAGACTCAAAAAACACATCCGTGAATTCGTCGTTGTACAGGCCGACACTATACGTAGAGAAATCGTATCCCGCCGTAGAGGGTTGCGTGAGGTAATTATTCAGGAGTACATTGGAGCCTTCCGGGCGCGGCGTGTCGTAGACGACATCTGCACTGAGATCGCTTTCATTGCCTTCATTGTCGAACGCGCTCAGTGCATAATACACCGTCACACCATTTCGCGGCCGCAAGTCTTCAAAGGAAGTCGCTGTTGTGGTCGCGACGAGCGTATATTGACCATCATAAGCATTGCTGCTCCAGATGTTGTATGCAGCAAGGTCCGGTTCCGTGTTCGCTAACCACTGTACGTAGACGGCATCGTCAAGCGACACTGTCCGAATTCCTCGGGGTGCTGCGGGAGCGGTCGTATCGACTTCGTTCAAGCTCCTGCATCCGGCAAGAGTGACAAAGGTGGCGACCAACAGCGCAAGTGTTTTCATGGTGTCTCCTGGGTCTTGACTCGAACGAAAAATTCAATCCTTATGCCAAGTTCCCCGTTGATTTTCGACGGATTCACTCACTGCATTCCGTTTCGACGTCTAGTTTTGTGCACACGGGGGGTCATACTCCGGCAATGTACATTTTCCCGTTATTCAGAACGCCGATTGCCTTCCCCGTGAGCACTCGCCCGTGAAACGGTGAATTCTTGGATTTCGATTTGAAACGTTGCACATCCACCGTCCACTTTGCGCGAGGGTCGATGAATGTCATGTTCGCTGGTTCACCCTGAGTGAACTTGATCGCCGGCAATCCGACAATTCGCCGGGGATTCGTGGAGAGCTTGGCGATCGCTTCGTCAAGCGCAAGCAGGCCAGTTTCAACGAGCTCCGTCATGGTCAGACCGATCGCGGTTTCCAATCCAACAATGCCGAACGGCGCCTCAATATATTCAACTTCTTTTTCATCGATCGTATGGGGAGCATGGTCTGTTGCAATTGCGTCGATAGTGCCGTCTTTTAGGGCCTGACGGACCGCTTCGACGTCGTCGGCCGTCCGGAGTGGCGGGTTCATCTTCGTGTTCGTGTCAAATGAAGCGGTGACATCGTCCGTCAGAGTAAAATGATGCGGCGTCGCCTCAGCCGTCGCCTGGAGACCGTCCGCTTTCGCCCTGCGCACGAGCTCGATCGCTGAGGCCGTGCTGATATGGGCAACATGATATTTCGCCGCCGGTATGTATCGCAGGAGAATGAGGTCGCGTGCCACCATCAATTCTTCGGCGACGGGCGGAATACCCGGCAGTCCGCTCTTTGTCGACACGAACCCTTCATTGATGCAACCGCCCATGGTCATGGTCGGCTCTTCTGCGTGCTGAATGACGGGTATGCCAAACATCGATGAATACTCAAGAACCCTGCGCATGATCTCCGCGCTCGCGATCGGCGATCCGTCGTCGGAGTATCCGACAGCCCCCGCGCCTGCCAATTCTGCCATCGGCGACAATTCCTCCCCCAATCGGCCCTTGGTCGCTGCTGCAATCGGATAGACCTCGACAATGCCGTCGCACACCTGCTGTCCTTTCTGACGAACGTACCGCGCAACGGATTCGTCGTCGATAGCGGGATTCGTGTTGGGCATACAACAAACCGCCGTGAATCCCCCCTCCCGTGCTGATTCGCAACCCGTCTCAATGGTCTCTTTGTGTTCGTAACCCGGTTCCCGAAGGTGCACGTGCATATCGAGCAATCCGGGAACGATAATATTACCCTTCATATCAACCGTCTGGTAGCTCCCGTCGACGCTCGGCCTCGACGAGATCCGCTCGATGATCCCGTTCACCACCAGTATATCCCGCTCCTCGTCCATGCCGCTGACCGGGTCGACAATTCGGCCGCCCTTGATATGAATCTTCATGGAAGTTCCTTTGTTCATGAAATTAGTTAACGACGTTCGTTACACTGTGCCCAACAGATACAAGACTGCCATCCGCACCGCAACTCCGTTTGTCACCTGTTGAAGGATGACAGAATGTTCACTGTCTGCCAGGTCGGCCGAGAGCTCAACGTCGCGATTAATCGGTCCGGGATGCATGATGGTCAGCGGCCGCGAAGCCTTCTGCACTTTCTCCTTCGTAACGCCGAAGTACCGATGATATTCTCTGAGCGACGGAAAGAGTCCCCTCTTTTGTCGTTCCAGTTGAACCCGAAGAACGTTCAGGGCATCCACTTCCGGAATGACGTCTTCCAGGCGATGGTACACTGCTACGCCCATCCGTTCAATCTCGCGGGGAATGAGTGTTGCAGGACCGCAGACGGATACCTTGGCTCCCATCGTCTGCAGGCCGTATATATTCGAACGTGCGACACGGCTGTGAAGAATATCTCCGACGACACACACGCGAAGATTTTCAAGCGACCCGTGCTTTTCGCGCAACGTGAACATATCGAGAAGGCCCTGAGTCGGATGTTCATGTGCGCCGTCCCCAGCGTTGATGATGTTCGCATCAACAACGCGGCTCAAGAAATGTGCGGCCCCCGCCGACGCGTGCCGCACAACGACCATGTCGATCTTCATTGCTTCGATGTTCCGCGCCGTGTCTTTCAGGGTTTCTCCTTTCGACACGCTGCTCCCTGACTGACTGAATGAAATGACATCCGCGGAAAGCCGACGCTCTGCCAGTTCGAAGGATATCCTTGTTCGCGTTGAACTTTCAAAGAAGAGGTTTGCGATCGTTTTCCCCTGCAGCGGCGGAACCTTTTTGATGGGACGTTCGAGGACCTCTTTGAAGGAGACCGCAGTTTCGAGGATCAAGTCCAGTTCGTCCCGGGACATGTTCTCGAGACCAAGGAGGTGTCTTCCGGAGAGTTTCATAGGCTCTCCTCCGACGGCGAACGTTCGATGAGGAGAACTCCATCTTCCCCGTCAACTTCTTCCATGAGCACCTTGATCTCCTGAAGCTGCGAGGTGGGGACGTTCTTCCCCGCAAAATCTGCCTTGATGGGAAGTTCTCGATGTCCCCTATCGACGAGGACGAGCAACTGGATGGACTTCGGCCTCCCCAGGTCCATGATTGCGTTAAGCGCCGAGCGGACAGTCCTTCCGGTGAACAGCACGTCATCGACAAGGACGAGGATCTTGCCGTTGACATCGAAGAGGATGTCCGTGCTTTGGAGACGGGGTTGATCAAGCCGGCCGCGAAGGTCGTCACGATACAGCGTTATATCGAGTATTCCCACCTGAATGGGATGGTGCTCGATTTCTTCGAGCTTTCTGGCGATGCGCCGCGCAAGGAATTCCCCCCGTGTGCGAATGCCGACCACGGCAACTTCCTCCGCCCCCTTGTTCTTTTCGACGATCTCATGGGCTAGTCGATTGACGGTGCGCCGCATGCCTGCTGCGTCGATGATGCGGGTTTGGGTCATGGACAACTCCTCAGAAAGAGAAAAGCCTCCATTCGAGGTTCGAAAGGAGGCTTCGTCATGACCCGCTGGAGACTTGACTGGAGAGGAGGCGCGCCACTGTCAGGGGCGGCAAGCTTCATCCGGGAAGTCGTCAGATCATTCAAGGCGAATACAGGCCGAGGTTTCACACGCGCCTGCATTACCGGCATCCTTTCCTGCCTCGCTGGACAGGTATTAAAGGACAACTGAGAAAGAACACTGTCTTAAATATACGAAGCGGGCGTTGCTGATGCAACAACGTCATAATGGCATCCGTGTTCTCCGGTCGTAGAATGCGGGTCTCGATTCTAAGAATATTCCCTCATATGGGGAATACTCGCACGATCCTACAAAGAATGCGGATGAGTTTGGGCATTTTTTTGCCATCTCTCTTGCGGCACGTTTTTTTGTACTGTCCCCTCCAGCATCTCTATTCTCACAACCTGTCGGCAGTTTATCCGATCAATTCAAAAGGCGAACGTACATGTCCACCCAGAGTTACAATCCTTTCGAAACTGCTCAACATCAATTCGACCATGTTGCCGACCTGTTAGACCTTGGTCAGGCGACGCGAGATCTCCTCCGTTGGCCCATGCGGGAATACCATTTCAGCATTCCAGTTCGAATGGATGACGGCTCGGTACATATCTATCGCGGATTCCGTGTGCAGCATAACGATGCGCGCGGACCCGGAAAAGGGGGCATCCGATTCCATCCCATGGAGACCATCGACACTGTTCGCGCCCTTGCCGTCTGGATGACGTGGAAATGCGCAGTCGTTGATATTCCACTCGGGGGCAGCAAAGGCGGAGTGGTGTGCGACCCGCACAATATGAGCCAGCGTGAAGTGGAGCAGCTCTGTCGCGGCTGGGTGCGACAGGTCTCCCGCAACGTAGGTCCGGTGCTCGACGTGCCTGCGCCAGACGTCATGACAAATCCTCAGAACATGTTGTGGATGCTGGACGAATACGAAGTGATCCATGGAGGCAAATACCCCGGCTTCATCACCGGAAAACCTCTCAGCATAGGCGGATCGCAAGGCAGAAAAGAAGCGACCGGGTACGGCGTTATTTTCACTGTGCGCGAGGCACTGAAAGATTTGAAGCTGAAACCGCAGGGCGTCACGGCGAGCGTTCAGGGATTCGGGAATGTTGCACAGTATGCAGTGGAGCTTTTGCAGCAGATCGGCGGAACCGTGGTGTGCGTTTCCAGTTGGGACCAGGGAGCCAAATGCGCATTCTCATTCCGCAAGAAATCCGGGGTCAGCGTGGAAGAACTCCGCACAATCACCGATCCGTTCGGAGGAATTGACCGCGGCAAGGCGCAAGACCTCGGGTATGAGGTACTACAAGAAGACGCTTGGATTGAACAAGACGTCGACATGCTTATTCCTGCCGCGCTCGAGAACCAGATCACCAGAGACAATGTTGGCAGAATCGGCAAAGGCGTCAAGCTCATCGCCGAAGCGGCGAACGGGCCTACGACATCCGAAGCCGACGTCGCATTGTGTGCAAGAAACATGTTTGTCATTCCAGATTTCCTCGCAAACGCCGGCGGAGTGACATGCAGCTATTTTGAGCAGGTGCAAAGCAACATGAACTACTACTGGAACAAGGATGAAGTATTCGGAAAGCTCGACACAACCATGACCTCTGCATATCACGCCGTGCGGGAAACTGCGAACAAGCGAAAATTGACCATGCGTGAGGCCGCTTACGTTATCTCTATCAGCCGGGTCGCACAGGCATGTAAGGATCGCGGTTGGGTGTGAGATGGGTAGTGAGGTGGATGGAGGACGGCTTCATACTCGACGACATTGGGAGTTGACATCTGAAGAACGCCTCAGAAAAAGATTTGGAAAGCCTGCTTGCTCCGTTCGACCGGACCTTCTTTGACCCGTCGCAGAGGTTCAAGGTCATCGGAACCGGATCGTTGGGTGGAAAGGCGCACGGACTGGCGGTCATCCAGGACATTCTTGCGATGTCATGGGACAATACATCGTTCCCGGGGATCGACGTTTCCATTCCCAGCCTGACGGTCATCCGTACCGATGTCTTCGACGCGTTCCTGACGCGGAATGAGCTTCACAAGATTGCTTATGCGGACGAGGACGACTCATATAAGGCGTACGCTTTTCAGAAAGCAGCCCTTCCCGCCGAAATCCTGGGGGACCTGCGGGCGCTGGTTGAGCAGGTGCATACGCCCCTTGCAGTGCGATCTTCGAGCCTGCTTGAAGATGCACTCAGCGAACCGTTCGCCGGCGTGTATGAAACAAAAATGATCCCGAACAACCAGCCGAGCGTGGACGAACGGTTTCGGCGACTTTCCGAGGCGGTCAAGTTCGTGTACGCGTCGACATTCTTTCGTTCGGCGAGGGATTATGTCCGCGCAACCAGTCATCGAACGGAAGATGAGAAAATGGCAGTCATTCTCCAGGAAGTTGTGGGAAGTCCGGTTGGCGACAGGTTCTATCCCAACGTATCCGGTGTCGCGCGCTCCTACAATTTTTACGCGATGGGCCGCGCACGTCCCGAAGATGGAGTTGTCAGTCTCGCGCTCGGACTCGGGAAAACGATTGTGGATGGCGGCAAGTGTTGGACATACTCCCCCGCCTATCCAACGATAGCTCCACCATATCGTTCATCGGTCGAACTGGTCAAAAGTACGCAGTCGACATTTTGGGCGGTAAACATGGGGAAACCGCCCGCTTACGACCCCATTAACGAGCGGGAATATCTGGTCGAAGGAACGCTGCAGGACGCCGAAGAGGACGGCCGGCTGCAGTATATAGCTTCGACGTATGACCCAGCGTCAGACAGCCGCACACCCGGCACGAGTCGCGTCGGCATTCGCGTCCTCGATTTTTCAATGTTGCTGGCCAGCCGTGAGTTGCCGGTGAATCAACTCGTTCGGAACATTCTGGCAGTGTGTGCAGAGTCCGTGGGAGCGCCGCTCGAGGCCGAATTTGCGATGACCTTCGACCCGCCACGCTTCGGATTTCTCCAGGCACGTCCCATGGTCGTTTCACAGGCAGAAGTCACGCTGACCGAGGCCGATCTTCGATCGGATCGGACTCGCATTCGATCCGGCACAGTGCTGGGCAATGGCATCGTCGATACGATCTCCGATATTGTGTATGTAAAGCCCGAGATGTTTGCCACCACCTCGACACGTGCGATTGCAGACGAATTGGCCGACCTCAACAATGTGCTGACATCCTCCCACAGGCCGTACATTCTGATCGGGTTCGGACGATGGGGCAGCGCCGACCCATTTCTCGGAATTCCTGTCGCATGGGGTCAGATCTCCGGGGCACAAGCAATCGTCGAGGCGTCCATTCCAGACCTGAACATCGATTTTAGCCAGGGATCGCATTTCTTCCATAATCTGACGAGCTTTCATGTGAGCTATTTCTGCATACGATCCGGAGGGTCCGACAGCATCGATTGGCAGTGGCTTCAAAGCCAGCGAATCGTCAATGACAGGAAGTTCACGCGACACATTACCCTTCCCAACCCACTTACGCTCAAAGTGGATGGCCGTTCCGGGACGGGCATGGTAGCCTCACACGAGTGACAGTTCCAACCGTATGAAGGAGAACGACAAGTCCGTTGAGCACCTGCTGCGCTCGTTGAAGGAACGGGCGAAGGAGCTGAATTGTCTTTATGAGGTTGAAGAGCTCTTCAGCAAGTCGGAGATCACGCTCGACGAGATCTCCAGCGGTATTGTGCGCTCCATTCCTGCCGGGTGGCAGTATCCTGAGGTGTGCGTTGCGCAAGTTGAGATCGACGGCGCTATTTGCGCATCACCGGGATTCCGGGAGTCGCCATGGGCACTGCACGCCGCCCTTGATGTGCAAGGAGAAATCGTCGGGTCGATCACAGTATGTTACCTCGAGGAGCGTCCGGCCGCCGACGAAGGTCCGTTCTTCAAGGAGGAACGAAAACTGATCAATACAATCGCCGACCGTCTTGAACGACGAATTCTGCACGAGAAGCTGAAGAGAGTCTTCGAAAATCAGAAGTTGACGCATCCACAAGATCACGAGTGGGAGGTCATCATAGACCTCCTTCGGCGGACGGACCCGAAGCTCTTGACTCGCCTGCTGCGCAAGATGCTTAACTACCTCTCCTGGGCGGGAATCGAGGACGCAGATCGCATCCTTGCAACGTTCAATCCTTCGATGAGCGGCGGTTCTGCGACCCCCGGGATGGACGACAATCGTCCCGTCCACGTGATGAAGAAACCGGACCTTCTCAGCCTCACAGAAGAGATATTCCGGATCGCGAGCGACCATCTGAGTGAAAAGGAGATCCTGAACAATATCCAGAACTGGATCAAGGAGGACCGTTCGGGATTCCTCGTGAAAATCCTGGAGAATGCCGGCTCCTCGCTTGCGGAGATCTCGAGCGCAATAGAGCGATTTCATCACCTGTCCCCCCAGGGAATAGAACTTTCCTCACCCCGAGAACGGGCCTTCCGTGTCTCGCTGATTCGGAGACTCCTTAGCGACCATCCGCAATTCATCAACACCGCAAAGCAGTACCTTGACGTCAACGATTTCTACGAGCTCCTGCATCGGGTGATCTACCCGGCCGGAAGCCACGGCCGACTCGGCGGCAAAGGAGCCGGCCTTTTCCTCGCCAGCAACATGCTTCAGAAGTCCCGTGCAGATGGAGAAGATGTGTCGACGATCCTGACCCCCAAGACCTGGTATCTTACTTCCGACGGGATTCTCAATTTCATTAACTACAACGACCTGGAAGAGATCGTCGAACAGAAGTACGAGGACATCGGACAAGTGCGGCAGGAATATCCGTATATCGTGCACGTGTTCAAGAACTCTCCCCTCCCGCCCGAGATCGTCACAGGGTTATCCGTTGCCCTCGACGATTTTGGAGACACGCCGCTGATAGTCCGGAGTTCGAGTCTCCTCGAAGACCGACTTGGTACGTCCTTTGCCGGAAAATATAAGAGTCTCTTCATTGCGAATCAGGGGACGAAGCAGCAGCGCCTCGTAGCATTGATGGATGCGATCACAGAGGTGTATGCGTCAACGTTCGGGCCGGACCCGATTGAATATCGGCTTGAACGGCGGCTTCTCGATTCGCATGAAGAGATGGGGGTGTTGATACAGGAGGTCATCGGCGTTCGCGTCGGAGAGTACTATCTGCCCGCATTCTCGGGCGTTGCGTTCAGCAACAATGAGTTCCGATGGTCAAAGAGGATCAGACGGGAGGACGGTCTCTTACGGATGGTTCCAGGACTCGGAACGCGTGCCGTCGACAGAATGACGGACGATTATCCCGTTCTGGTCGCCCCCGGGCAGCCCGGCCTTCGTGTGAACGTCACGTTGGACGAACAGGTGAGGTACTCTCCGAGAAAAGTGGACGTGATCAACTTGCGGTCCCAGACGTTCGAGACGGTCGATCTGCGCGACCTGATCGAACGGTGTTCGGACGACTACCCTCTGCTCGATCAGCTCGTTTCTATCCTGCGGGATAATCGGTTCGAACGTTTCGCTTCGGCCACACCCGACCCGGAAACAGGTTTTCCCGTTGCGACCTTTGAGGGGCTCATCTCCCGATCGCCGTTTGTCGAACAGATGAAGAACATTCTCGGGGTGTTACAACGGGAATTCAGAATGCCTGTTGACATCGAGTTCGCGCACGACGGCCGGAATCTGTACTTGCTGCAATGCAGGCCTCAGAGCTATAGTGAAACATCACAGCCTGCAATAATTCCCCGCGATATCCCGCGGCACAAGGTTCTCTTTACGGCGAACCGGTATGTGTCGAACGGCACTGTCGCCAGCATTACACACATCGTGTACGTCGACCCACAGCGGTATGCCGAGATCAAGCGGCATGCCGATCTCGTCGCAGTCGGAAAAGCGATAGGTCGCCTCAACCAGTCACTTCCCAAACGCCAGTTCATTTTGATCGGTCCCGGTCGCTGGGGCAGCCGCGGCGATATCAAACTAGGCGTGAGTGTAACGTATTCCGACATCAGCAACACGGCTATGCTGATCGAGGTCGCCCGTAAACAGCGTGAATACGAGCCGGAATTGTCGTTCGGGACCCATTTCTTCCAGGATCTCGTGGAGGCCGACATCCGGTATCTTCCATTATATCCCGATGAGACGGGAACCGCGTTCAATGAGTCGTTCTTCACGCAGTCTCCCAACGTCTTGAAAGACCTGCTTCCGGATATGGCTCAATTGGAGAGCATCGTGCGGGTAATTGACGTCCCGGCTTCCACAAACGGGCTTGTTGTATCCATTCTTATGAATGGAGAGACGGACGAAGCGGTGGGACTACTGGGCGAGCCTTCAGCGGAACCGGTCACGGAACGGGCGCAGCCGAGCGAAATCGAGGCGTCGCCGAAAGAGGATGATTCCCACTGGCGATGGCGCCTTCGAACCGTTCATGAGCTGACCGCGCGACTGGATCCCTCGCGGTTCGGAGTGAAGGCGGCATACATCTTTGGGAGTACGAAGAATGCCACAGCCGGCCCCAAGAGCGATATCAATCTCCTGCTCCACTTTACCGGCACTTCCCAGCAGAAGAAAGAGCTGGTCCATTGGCTTGAAGGTTGGAGCCTCAGCCTTGGTCATATGAACTATCTGAGGACGGGAATTGCCATCGAACGATTCCTTGATGTGCACTTCATAACGGACGAAGACATTCGGAAACGGACGAGTTACGCGGCAAAGATCGGCGCCACCACGGACCCGGCACGCCCGCTACCGGTAGGGGGAAAAGTCCCGCCATCAGTCACATAATCGTTCGCACGAGATTTAGTTGTATTCTGGTAAAAAGAAAAACGCCACGATTCATGGCGTTTTCATTGAGGCGGCTACTGACAACCCTCGCACTTCCTACTTCTTACATTTACCCTTTTTGGTGGGTGCCGACGGCGTCCCCACCAAAAAACGGCGGGATGCCCGCCTGCCAATATTGAGCACTTCAAACGGCGGGCAGGCTGGACAACGCACATGGCGGGTAGGCCCGCCAAAAGGTGAATCATGGCGGGCGGGGAACCAGCGACCTACCAACTTCTTCCTTTACCCTTTTACCTTCTTACTTGCCAAGTGGGCGCTGCTGGGGTCGAACCAGCGACCTTACGCGTGTGAGGCGTACGCTCTGAACCAACTGAGTCCCGTTCCGTTCGCCTGCGGCGAACGTGAACGGGATCCTCGTCCCGTCCTCAAAGTTAGCTTCGACTTCGTCTCGCTAACTTTGGACGGGACGGGACTAAGCGCCTCGCTTGTATCCTGCTTCCATGTGGGCGCTGCTGGGGTCGAACCAGCGACCTTACGCGTGTGAGGCGTACGCTCTGAACCAACTGAGCTAAGCGCCCATGTGACCCGCGAGCGTTTTGTGCGAGCGGATGTCAAATGGTAATATACCGTTGAATCCACGGATTGTCAACGAGAAGTCGAGCAACTATGATTTGTGGAGTAATCTGTCAACGATGAATCTTCCAATCGCCAGCGAAGCCGTCGCCGCCGGCGATGGGGCGTTGCAGACATGCAGTATCCTCCCATCACCGACAAAAAGAAAATCGTCGATCAATCCCCCGTCTATTCCGCAAGCCTGTGCGCGCACACCCGCCCCTCCAGGTGCAAGATCTTCCAACCTGATCTCCGGTACTAATCGCTGCAGCGCACGAACAAACGCAGCTTTGCTGAATGATCTGTAGAACTCCCCCAACCCCGTTTTCCAATACTTCCTGGCCATGACGCGAAATCCGGGCCACGAAAGTGTTTCCCACGTATCCTTCATAGAAACATCGCTCTTACGATAACCTTCCCTCTGAAACGCGAGCACCGCGTTCGGTCCGACTTCAAGGCCTCCGTCGATCTTACGCGTGAGATGCACACCGAGAAACGGAAATCGAGGGTCGGGAACAGGATAGACGAGTCCACGCACGAGTTCCTGCCGTCCTCCCCGGACCCTGTAGTATTCTCCCCGGAACGGGATGATCTTTACACGTGCATCGGGATGCGTCATTGACGCAAGTCTGTCCGAATGCAGACCGGCACATGTAACGACTCGTTTTGACGAATACCGTGCTTTTGTGGACTCGACGACGACCATGTTTACGCCGTTCACCTGCTGTATACTCGTGACTTGTTCGGAATACTTGATCCGAACACCATCCCTCTCAAGTAGCTCGGCGATCCGCCTGCTTACCCGACCGTAATCGACTATCGCAGTCGACGGAACGTGAAGCCCCCGAATACCCTCGGCCGCCGGTTCAACTTCGGTGATTTCCTCCCGACCGATGAGACGGATGCCTTTCAACCCATTCTCCTTCCCACGGCGATACAACTCGTCAAGTCGACCGAGTTCCTCTTCCTGCACCGCAACGATGACCTTTCCGCACACTCGAAACGGAATCTTCTCCTTCCGACAGAACTGCAGAAGTTCCTTCCCTCCCTCAACGCAGAGCCGCGCTTTGAGACTCCCCGGCTTGTAATACACGCCGGAGTGGACCACACCGCTGTTGTTGCCCGTTTGATGGAGCGCGACTTCCCGTTCCTTTTCCAGGAGAAGTATCTTCCATGATCGCCTGACCTTCCGCAGGCGATACGCTGTCGCCAACCCAACGATTCCTCCGCCAACGATAACCACGTCCCATGTCTCGTCGTGCGCGCGAGTTTTCTTTTTCACGGCATGCGTTCGAGTCCGCATGGAATTACTTGAGCGATTGCGCATTGCGCAGGTCTTTCATAAGACTCCACACATCTCTATTCTCTACTTTCTTCATTCTCTTCCGAAGCAAAGTAACTCTTGATTTTCTCAGCCACCTTTTCTCCGACGACTTCTTCCAATTGCTCTTGCGTGGCGAATTTCACTCCCTGGACGGAACCGAATGCTTCCAACAGTTCCGCGGCCCTCTTCTTACCGATCCCTTCGATCAGGTCCAATTCAGTGCTCAGGATGCGTTTTGACCTTACCCGTCGATGGAAAGTGATTGCGAACCGATGTGCCTCGTCCCTCAGGTGCTGTAACAGTCGCAACGAAGCCGATGTGCGGGGGAGCTGAACGGAGTCCTGTACTTCGGGGACGAAAACCTCTTCCAGCCGCTTCGCCAAACCGATTATGGGAAGATGTTCAAGTCCAAGTTCTTTGAGCACCGAGACGGCGCTTGACAATTGACCTTTCCCGCCATCGACGACGATGAGGTCAGGAGGCGGTATCTCTCCTGCGACAACCCGCCGATAGCGCCGCTGAATGATCTCGCGCATGGTTTCAAAATCGTCCGAACCGGTGACTGTCCGAACACGAAACTTCCGATATTCACTCTTTTTCGGTTTGCCGTCTACAAAAACGACCATGGACGAAACCGGATCGCTCCCCTGAATATTGGAATTGTCGAAGCATTCGATTCGCCGGGGCAACGATGAGAGGCGAAGGTCCGTTTGGAGCATTTTCACCGCATGCGGCACGGTTTCGCCCCGTTTCAGCCTTTGTACTTCCAGCTCATCCAGCCAGAATTGGGCGTTCGAACGAACCATGGCGATCAACTTCACCCTTTCGCCCGTCTGCGGAACCTCGAATGCGACATCCCGTCCGGCCTTTGCCTTCAACCACGCAGAAAACACTTTGACGGTCTCAATGGGAGATGAAAGCATGATCTCGCCGGGAATGTCTTCCTCGTCGAGATAATATCGCTCCACAAATTGCTCGACGAGGTCCGATTCCGACCGACCTTCAGCGTGCGACATGTACATATGGAGACTTCCGACAACCTTTCCTTCCCTCACCTTGAACACCACTCCGCATGCGTCGTCCCCGCGGGCAGCCACTGCAAACACATCCCTCTCTGCTTCTTTACTTTCCACCATTCGCTGCTTTTCGGTGTACACGCGCAATGCCTGCATGCGGTCCCGCAACCGGGCAGCCTCTTCGAATCGCAGGTCATCGGCGAGTCGTTGCATGTCCGTTTCGATCGCGTCGACGACGGGATGCGTGCGTCCCCTGAGCACTTGCGCCACTTGGTCGATCATGCGGTTGTAATGTTCGTGAGAAACCAGGCCCTCACATGGACCTTCGCACTTCTTGATATGGTAATCGAGGCAGACCTTGTACTTCCCGGTGGTGATCGTTTCGTCGGTCAGGTCGTAATTGCACGATCGGATCATGAAAATGTCCCGTACTGTCTTCAGCGCAAATCGCATGGTCTTTACGTCCGTGTACGGCCCAAAATAGCGCGCACCGGACACTTTGCGGCGGGTGACAAAAACGCGGGGATACAGCTCCTTGGTAATGACAATGTACGGGTAGGACTTGTCGTCTTTGAGGACGACGTTGTACCGCGGCTTGAACTGCTTGATAAGATTGGCTTCGAGGATGAGGGCTTCCACTTCCGACGAAGTCACGGTCAGTTCGACGTCGTGAATCTTCCGAACCATTGCGTCGATCCTCGGTTCAACAGACCGTGAGCGCTGAAAATACTGACGGACTCTGCTGCGCAGGTTCGACGCTTTCCCGACGTAGAGAACTTTGCCCTCGTTGTTCTTGAACTGATAGACGCCCGGCTGTACTGGCAACGAATCGAGCTTTTCAGCCAGGCTCAGGTCGTTCGACCCGATGAGCATCGTGGAAGGGCCGTCATTCTCCATAACCGGACGCCATCCTCTGTCCGATCTCGATCAGCACTCCGTTTGTCGATCTCGGATGGAGGAATGCCACGAGATATCCTCCTGCTCCCGGGCGGGGGTGCTTGTCGATGAGGACAAACCCGAGGGAGGAAAGTCGTTGGAGCTCCGTCTCGATATCGTCCACCTCGAAGGAAACGTGATGGATCCCCTCTCCCCACTTTTCAATGAATCTTGCGATCGGAGATTCATGATCGGTCGCCTGGAGGAGTTCCAGGGAGGGCCCGTCCGAAGAGAACATCGCTGTGAGAACTTTTTGGTCGCGTACTTCTTCCCGGTGTACGGGCCCGCGTTGATACAGGTCGGTAAAGAGCCTCACGGATGCTTCGAGGTCTCGTACAGCGACGCCGATATGAACGATCTTTTTCAGCATCGACTACTTCGGCGCTTCTTCTGGCTTCTTTTTCATCAGTGATCGCATGCCCGACACATTGGCGAACAATACGCCCGAGAGCACCAGAAGTCCTCCGAGGAGCACACGTTGACCAAGATGTTCATCAAGCACTGCGGAGCCCAGACTTACGGCGATCAAGGGAGTAACAAAAGCAGTCAGGGACAGGAGCACGGGATTGACGTGTTTGACAAGCCAGAAATATGTGATGAAGGTAATGACGCTGCCGAATGCGGCAAGATACAGCGTCGAAACGATCGCGCGCGTGTCCACGACGAGGCGAGAATAATCCTCGAGCAGCAGGCTCGTGGCGCTGAGAACCGCCGCACCGATGATCATGCCGCCGAATGTCAGCGTCGCCGGATGGATATTCTGCCCTTTGAGACGAACACTCACCAATGCATATGCCTGAAGTGCCGCGCCGATGACGATACACGTCATGCCAATCGGAGAGAATCCTGCCTCGACGCTCAATTGCCCGGAAAAGATCGCAACGACGCCGACGAAACCGAGCAGGATCCCAATTACACGCATTCCGGGCAAACGCTCGCCGGGAACGCGTGCACGGGCGCTCAGAGCGACAAAAAAAGGGTATGTGGCGAAGAGAACCGACGAAAGTCCGGAAGGAATAAGCCGTTGGCCCCAATAAATGAGAGCAAACGGAATGGAGTACGTCAGAAGTCCGGTTTCCATGATGAGCGTCCAATACTGCTTGTCCGTCGGGACACGTTCGGCCTGCTGTGCCATGATCAAGCGCAACAGCATGGACGCAAGTATAAACCGCACGGCCGCCGCAAAGAAGGGGGGGATGGACGCCAATCCCTCCTTTATGGCGAGCCACGTAGAACCCCAGATCAGACAGACGATGATCAAACCGCCGATGATTTGGGCTCTCGAGATTGTCCGGGGCGACTCGGACACGCGTTCACTCCTCCATGAGATTGAAGAGCAAGCCTGAAAGCAGCTTTGGAAAGAAATACGTCGACTTTTGCGGCATAACGTGTCCGGCTCGCGCGACGGAACGGACCTCTTCGAGCTGCGTCGGACGAAGGATGAATGCCGCCTGAGCCCTCCCGCCGCGCACCGCGCCGACGGCATCGGCAGCGACTCTTACGTAGTCCAAGTTTCGCTTCTGCTCTTGTGCTTCCGAGGAAATGCCAAGCGCATCCCTGAGTATGACAGTGTGCAACACTGTGACATCGAGCTCTTTGACCTCTGCGGGAAGTGCTTCGGTAACGAGGACCGATGCCGTGACATTCGGTTCAAGTGAAATGCAATACAGCTTAGGGTCATCTTTGAGGACGAGTCCGAATGTTCTGTTGACTGCACGGTCAAGGTTCGTTTGCATGGACATCATGTCCTGAACCACCTGGACATGGAAATTCTTCCCGAGCTTGTCCAGCAGACCGGCAGCGCTGAAGGTCTGCAGAGAATGCACGACTCTGTGGGTCGGATAGATCACCAGGCCGTCATCTTCGATGTTGGAGAAGAACATCATAATGTAGTTGTACAGCTCTTTGCCCGAATGGGATGGGCTTTTCGCACGCATCAAGTCGCGATACGCCAATGCAGTCTCATACCGATGATGGCCGTCTGCGATCACCACCTGCTTGTCGGACATGAATCGCACGACCCGCTCCACAATCTTCATGTCGTCGGCGCGCCAGACTGAGTTCACCACGTCCTCAAAGTCCACACGCATCAACGGCGCGGATCGAATAGGAATCGCAAAGACCTCATCGATGCGTTTTTCCAAATCCCAGTATAACGAAAACACTTGGCTAAAGTTGGCATTCGTTGCGGTGAACAATTTTAGCCGGTCTTCGCGCGGTTTTGCGAGCGTCTTTTCGTGCGGAAGGACCACGCGGGATGAAAATTCTTCCAACCGGCAAAGGGCGATAAAACCTTTGCGTGTGACCCTTCGTCCGTCCAAGCCGTCGAATTCCTGATGGACGACATACAGCGATGGCTTGGCATCGCGCGTGAGAATGCCGCGATCCTTCCAAGTCCGAAAATGACCGGCTGCCGAAGCGTAACGATCCTCTTCCCGGCCAAGGATCAGGCGAACGACGTTGTTCGGATGGCGGGCATAAAGACGTTCCTGATATTCCGGGCCGATCACATCGTACGGAGGAGCAACGACTTCTTCAAGCGAGACGACATCCGCATTATAGCGAAAAGCACGAAACGGCTGGAGTACTGGCATTCAATATCGTGGATAGGAGATTGGTTTGTTTCTTGAGGCGGCTTCAATTCGTCTCATTCTGTATAGCCTAATTGATTGAGCATGCGTTCATCCTCCCGCCAGCGGTCGCGTACCTTGACGGTGAGTTCCAGGTACACGGCCCGGCCGAGAAACCGTTCGATGACGGGCCGCACTTTTCCCCCAACGGACTTCAGAGCGATACCTCCACGGCCAATGAGAATAGCCTTTTGTGAATCCCGTTCGACGATGACATCCGCCGCAATGAAAGCCTTACTGCCTTCCCGGTCCTTGAACTCTGTGATCTCGACCGCGGTCGAGTACGGCACTTCATCGCGGAATCGCTCAAAGATCCCCTCCCGGATGAATTCCGACACAAAGAATCGTTCCGGGTGCTCGCTCAACATGTCGTCCGGGTAGAAGTCAGGCTGTTCCGGAAGATTTCGGGCCAGCGTGTGCAGCAGGTCTTCAAGATTTTGTTCTTTCAGCGCCGACACAGGTATGATCTCCTGAAACGTCCGGCGTTCCGAAAACGCGCCGATCAGCGGCAACAGATCGGGCTTGAATATCGTGTCAGCTTTGTTGATGATGAGGAAGACCGGTTTAGTTCCGGCACAGCGAGAAACGACGTTTTCGACCTCTTTGGGGAGCGATGGACCGGCCGCAACCTCGGTCATGACGGCCACAATGTCCGCGTCGCTAACCGCCGAAGCCGCCTGCGAGAGCATGCGGTGATGAAGAAGATACTTTGGAGTAATCAGGCCGGGCGTGTCCAGAAAAATGATCTGCGCGCCGTGGCCGTTGTAGATGCCGATCACGCGCTGTCGCGTCGTCTGCGGCTTGGCCGTGACGATAGAAACTTTCTGGCCAAGGAGGGCATTGATCAGCGTCGACTTGCCCACATTCGGGGCGCCGACGAGCGCAACGTATCCGCATCGCGTTCTCGCGAGTTCCGGGGTCATAACAGTCAATTCGGGTAATGCGGTGTCAGATCGCATCCTCGCCCGATTCTTCCGTTCGAATGCGAATGACGTCGTCAATGGGGGAAATGAAGATCTTGCCGTCGCCAACCTGTCCGGTTTTCGAGGCCCGGATAATAGTCGTCACGATGCGCTCAACCATCGATTCTGACGTGATGATCTCGACTTTGATCTTCGGCAGGAAGTCGATCTTGTATTCAGACCCGCGGTAAACTTCCGTATGTCCTTTCTGTCGTCCGTATCCCTTCACCTCAGTGAGTGTCATACCCTTGACCCCGATCTCTGAGAGCGCCTCCCGCACGTCGTCGAGCTTGAACGGGCGTATGATGGCTTCGATCTTTTTCATTTCTCTAGAATGCTATGGCCCGGTTAAGGATTCAAAAGAGGAACCGCGAATGAACGCGAAGCCACACGAATGTAAAGTCGATACTTGAAGCACGCCACGCTATCGACCATGACAGTTCTTATATTTCTTCCCGCTACCGCACGGACATGGGTCGTTTCGTCCCACTTTTGCCTCTACGTGGACGGGAGCCTGAGGACGCGGCGGCGGCTGCGGTCCGCGACCGACGCCCGAGGGTCCACGCACTTCCCCGCCCGCTGCTCCCGGTTCGGGCTGTCTGTTCGCTTCGAACCCCGCGCCGGTCGCGGAGTCGTGCGACAACGTGATATTCGTCGGACGCCGGATCCTTTGCGAAGGAAGCTGTTCCGGACGCTCCGGATACAGTTTAAACACCATTTCCAACGTATCATCCTGCACGAGGCCCATCAATTCCATGAACATCTTGAAGGCCTCGGTCTTGTACTCGACAAGGGGGTCCTTTTGACCGTACCCGCGGAGATGAATGCCCTCCTTGAGGTCGTCCATTTCCCGAAGATGATCGCGCCACTTCGCGTCGATGACCTGGAGTGCCGCAATGCGTTCCAGAGTCGACATCAGTTCCGGACCGATGCTCTCTTCCTTTCGACGGAGGAAATCCTCAGCCGCCGCAACGATCGCATCCGCAACGCCCTGTTCTCCAAGCTCCTGGAATTTCTCCGGTGGAAGTGAGAGGTCTACGAGGAGTTTTGACCGGACTTCATTCCGTATTCCCTCAATATCTCCTTCGGGATAGTACGTCTGAGCGGTTTTGAACGCTGCATCCCGGACCATTTCGAGAATATCAGCATGCAATCGCTCGCCAAGCAGCGCATGACGCCGGCGGGAATAGATCACCTCCCGCTGCTGATTCATGACGTTGTCATATTCAAGCAGACGTTTCCGAATGCCGTAGTTGTTCTCTTCAACTTTTTTCTGCGCCCGCTCAACAGACCGCGTGATCATCGGATGCGTGATCACTTCTCCTTCTTCCAGCCCCAGTCGTTCCATGATCCGGGCGATCCGTTCGCTTCCGAACAGCCGCATGAGATCGTCTTCAAGCGAGAGATAGAATCGGGACGATCCGGGGTCTCCCTGACGTCCTGCGCGGCCGCGCAACTGCCTGTCAATGCGCCGGGCTTCGTGCCGTTCCGTGCCGACGATATGCAATCCGCCGATCTCACGAACGCCGGCTCCAAGCTTGATGTCCGTACCGCGTCCCGCCATGTTCGTGGAGATGGTGACCGATCCCGGCAAACCCGCATGGGCCACGATCTCAGCCTCGCGCTGATGGTTCTTCGCGTTCAGGACGTTGTGCGGGATCCCCTTCCGCTTCAGCATGCGGCTGATGGTCTCGGACACGTCTACGCTCGTCGTGCCGACAAGCACGGGGCGCTGAATAGCCCGCATCTTCTCGATTTCGTCGATGACGGCGTTATACTTTTCGCGTCGCGTCTTGTACACCTGGTCGTCCGAATCACCGCGGATCATGGGCTTGTTGGTCGGAACGACGACAACGTCGAGCTTGTAAATGTCGAAGAATTCCGGAGCTTCCGTTTCTGCAGTTCCCGTCATGCCCGCGAGCTTCTTGTACATTCTGAAGTAATTTTGGAGCGTGACCGTGGCGAGCGTCTGCGTATCCCGTTCGACCTTCACCCCTTCCTTCGCTTCGATCGCCTGATGGAGCCCTTCGGAGTACCGTCGTCCGGACAGAAGCCGACCGGTGAACTCATCCACGATCATGACCTTGCCTTCCTGTACGACGTATTCAACGTCGTTTTCGTAGAGGCAATAGGCCTTCAACAGTTGCAGGATCGTGTGGATGCGGTCGTTCCGTTCGGCGAAGAGCCGCGTGATCTCGTCCTTTCGTTTCTGCCGTTCTTCGACCGAAAGCGACGCGTCTCCTTCGATCATGCTGAGTTCGGTGGAGATGTCCGGAATGACAAAGAGGTCTTTATTATTCCCCGGATAGTTCACTGCCAGGAAGTCCCGCCCTTTTTCCGTCAGGTCGATGACGTGCGATTTTTCGTCGATGCTGAAAAACAGCTCGTCGTCGATCTCGTGCATGCGCGCGGACTGGTCCTGCAGATAGATCTTCTCGGTCCTCTGCACCAAACTCTTGTTCGCCGGCTCCGAAAAGATCTTCAGCAATCGCTTGTTCTTGGGCAGTCCACGATTGGCGCGCAGCAACAACGGCCCGGCCTCTTCCTCTTTCCCTTCAGCAAGGAATTTTTCCGCTTCCGCAAGAATGGAGCCAATGAGGTTTTGTTGCGACCGCACGATGCGTTCGACGTAGGGCTTCATCTCGTCGAATTTGTGGTCTTCTGATTCGACGGGGCCGCTGATGATGAGGGGCGTTCGCGCCTCGTCGATCAGGACCGAGTCGACCTCGTCCACAATCGCGAAATTATGGCCCCGCTGCACCATCTCCTCGGCGGAAATGACCATGTTGTCGCGGAGATAATCGAACCCGAATTCGTTGTTCGTGCCGTAGGTAATGTCTTTGCTGTACTGGACGCGACGCTGGTGAGCGTCCATGTTTTGCAGGATGCAGCCAACGGTCAATCCAAGGAATTCGAAGACCTTCCCCATCCACTGGCTGTCGCGAAGGGCGAGATAATCGTTGACAGTGACGAGGTGGACGCCTCGACCTGAAAGGGCGTTGAGATACATGGGAAGCGTGGCGACAAGAGTCTTTCCCTCACCCGTGGCCATCTCCGCGATCTTTCCTTGGTGGAGCACAGCACCACCCATGAGCTGGACGTCGAACGGCACCATATCCCACACGACCTTTCCTCCTGCCGTTTCCCAGGATTGACCGACCAGACGGCGACAGGCGTCCTTTACGACCGCAAACGCCTCCGAAAGCATCTCGTTCAGGGACTCAGCGATCGCTTGGTCTAGCTCTTTGTTCAGCTCATCGATCCGGGCATACAGGTCCTCCCTGTCGTCAAACGAAAGCGTAGGCTGCTGAACAGCCGATTTCTTTTGGACGATCTCGTCCTCGATCTCTTTCGTCCATTCTTTGATCCTGCCGCGGAACTCTTCTGTTTTTGCGCGCAATTCTTCGTCGGACAGAGTTTCGAGAGTTTTGAGATGTGCATTCACCCGGTCGACGACGGGGTGCAATATGGCAACATCCCGCTCGTGCTTGGAACCGAACAAATTTTTGAGAAAAGTCAGCATGAAGATATCAGTTTCCTCGAATGAACATATAATATAGGGAAATAGAGAGGGAGAAGAAAGAAACCAAGGACCAATTGCCAAAGAACAATTGCCAATCACGAAGAATGAAAAGCCCCGCAGTTGAAATACGAAACAGAATGAGCGAAATTGTCCCGCCATTCATAACATCGTGTGACCACCGTGCGACCATTCCTTGTTTCGCTTTCCTTCCTTGTCGTCACAGGCTGCGCTTCCTTTATGGGCTCGGGAATTCCGACCGACCCGGCGGAACGGCTCCAGTATGATATCGACCAGGCACTTGCAGATTCCATTTTTCGTTCGACCGTGCCGAGTCTCAAGGTTTACGCTCCAGCGTCGGGCGAGGTCCTCTTCGAAAGGAACAGCTCACTCTATGTTCGTCCAGCTTCCAACATGAAGCTGATGACGAGTGCAACGGCGCTCCACGTCCTCGGGCCACGATATATTTTCAAGACGAGCGTCGCGTTCGATTCTCTCGATGTCGAAGGAACGGTCCACGGCAACATCTATCTGAAGGGATACGGCAATCCCGACCTGACGACGGCCGATCTTGATACGCTTGCCATCCGCACGGCGATGCTGGGTGTACGACGTGTGACAGGATCTGTCATGGCGGACGATTCCTACTTCGACAGTCTCTCGTGGGGTGCAGGATGGATGTGGGATGACGAACCCGCCCCCTATCAGGCTTATGTCTCCGCGCTTTCCGTCAACAAGAATTGCGTGATCGTTACCGTCGCACCCGATTCGATCACGGGAACGGGAATTCTTGTATCGACAAACCCGGAAACACGGTATATCACAGTCGTGAATCGCTCATCGGTCGCACGAGACACGGTTCTTCGGCGGATCAGCATCAGCAGGCCGGCGTCCGAAGCGCCGAATACGATCGTCGTGGAAGGAGAGATGCGTGTCGGCTCGCGACCGCATGAGGAACAGATCACGATCCTTTGGCCCGAGCTGTACGCAGCCACGCTCTTCACGGAGTCGCTTGAACATCAGGGAATCCGCGTCTACGCGCCCCCCATCCGCGGACATCGTCCCGCCGGCGTCGTCGAGCGCGCATGGCACACATGGGGCATCGATTCGGTCGTCACCAATTTGAACAAGGTGAGCGACAATTTATCCGCAGAAATGTTGCTGAAGACCGTCAGCGCTACCCGTTCCGGCCCGCCGGGCAGGTCTCGCGACGGTGTACATGGCGTCAACCAATTTCTCGCAACGCTCGGCATTGACACGCTTCATCATTGGATGGCCGACGGCTCGGGTCTCTCTCATTACAGCCTCCTTCGCGCGGACCTTCTTGTCGAACTTTTGTCCGCCATGTGTCGTCAGACCGATATTTTTCCGCTGTATTACTCCTCTCTGCCCATTGGTGGCGTCGACGGAACGCTTGAGAACCGCATGCGGGGCACACCGGCCGAAGGAAGAGTACACGCAAAGACAGGGTCGATTGCGGGCGTCAGCTCGCTTTCGGGGTATGTCCTTACCAGCGACAACGAAATCCTCGTTTTCGGGATGACGATGCAGGATTTCATCCTGCCGACGCGGTATTACCGGAATATCCAGGACCGCATTTGCACAATCCTTGCCGGTTTTTCCCGAGGCACACCGCAAAGGACCTATGCCCCATGAACACCCGATTCGGTACGTATGAGGCTTTTCGTATCATCGTTCCCGGCGCGTATGCCGCGCTGATGCTCGCCTTGTTTCATTGGAGCTTCCTCGAACGCTGGCTCGGTTCCGCCGGTTCGCCCGGACAACACGTCGCTCTGTTCGTGTTCTTCGCGTTGAGCGCCGGCATTACCATGTATGCGCGGGAAACGCCGAAGCGCCGTCGCGCATTTGCCGAGAACCAACCGAGCCTGCATGTGCAGCACCTCGCCCGGTCCATGAAAGGTGCAGAACCCCTGAGCGACGACGACGCCCGCCGGTTGTATTTCTATCTCTTGAACATGCATATCCCGCCGTTCATGCACGACAAAGTCTTCTTCTTTGGAACCGTATATCACATTATCGTGCATTTGCGACGCACGACATTTTGGTTCGGCGTCGTTGCGGCCGCTTCACTGCTGATCCATCTTGCCTCCGGCGGCGTGCTGGGCGACGTTCGAGGTCTTGTCCTTTTCACCGTCGCCTCATGGCTAGTATACGTCCTGAATGTCCGATACAACAAAGCTGACAGGAATATGCAGGAGAATTACCAGGACCAGATTCTCTGGCTGGAGATGAACCGTTCTCTTGTCGAGAAATTGCTGCGAGATCGTCGGACATTTCTGAAGGTCGTCGAATGACCTCCTGGGTCAAATTCACTGTGAGCATCCCCGACACCCAGCAGGACACTCTTGTGGCTCAACTTTCTACAGCGGGATTTGGGGGATTTGTTCAGGAGGATGACTACATCGATTGTTATGTGGAGAAGAAGAAGTGGACGTCCGGCGTTCAAACACGAAGTCGCGAGGTTCTTCAACGGTTCGCCAAGGAATATCCCAAGCTCGAATTGCGCACGGAGACAACCGACGTCGAGGACCGCAACTGGAACGCAGAGTGGGAGCGGTCGGCCGGCATCGTCGATGCAACAAAGAAGATCGTCATCAAGCCGAGTTGGAAGTCGCTGCGACGACGTGACAAGGGTAAGATCGTTCTGCATATCGACCCGAAGATGTCATTCGGCACGGGGCACCACGAAACAACGCGCGTGTGCCTTCGCCTGATGGAGTATTATGTGCGGCGCGGGGATCACGTGGCCGACTTCGGCACAGGCACCGGCGTGCTGGCCATTGCCGCCGCCAAGCTCGGGGCATCACGAGTCATTGCAGTCGACACTGATTCTTGGTCCTTCGAAAACGCCTCGGAGAATGTTCTGCGCAACAAAGCGGGCGATCGCATTACTGTTCACAAAGGTTCCATCGTTGCGCTTGGCAAGCGTCCGTTCGACCTGGTGGTCGCGAACATCGACCTGCCAACCATCACGAAATTCCTCGGCCGGCTGCTTACACTCACACGAAAAGGGGGAGTGCTCATACTTTCCGGTCTCCTCATGACCGATCTTGTTCCCGTTCTTCGGTTGATCAATCGCCGCTCCATCATTCCCCTGCTGTTGGCGGACGAAGGGGAGTGGATCGGATTCGCACTGCAACGCACGTGAAGCGCATCGCTTCTATCGATATCGGTACGAACACCATCCTCATGCTGGTGGCCGACGTCGCTTCGGACGGACGCGTGACCGTCGTCCGTGATGAGCACTCGATCGCCCGGCTCGGGCGGGGGGTCGACAGCGCGAGGAGAATTGTGCCGGAAACCGTCGATCGCGTCATGGGCGTCCTCCGGTCGTATCTGGAGATCGCACGCACTGCGGGCGCGGAGCGCGTTGTCGCATGCGGCACGAGCGCCCTGCGGGATGCGGCAAACAGAGACGAAGTGCTGCAGAGCATTCGCGATCGTATCGGCATGGAAGTGCGGATACTCTCTGGCGATGAAGAAGCGCACCTTACCTACCTTGGGACTATTTCTCCATTAAAGCAGGAGGCGACCCAAGGGGCATTTGGGGTCATAGATATTGGAGGCGGAAGTACCGAGATCACTTCGGGCACCCCGGACCGGATCCTGTACAGAAGGAGCTGCGATGTCGGCAGCGTCAGGCTCACGGAACGGTGGTGGAAGATATATCCGCCTCTAGAAGAGAGCGTCGCTGCGGCTAAAAAAGATATTCATCGCGCGTTTCGCGACGTGCGCCCTGATACAGGCTCCGCAACTTGGGTCGGCGTTGCAGGCACGCTGACGACCTGCGCAGCGATCGACTTAAAGCTTGAACAATTCGACCGAACGGCAGTAGATGGGTACATCTTGAAGAAAGAGACTGTCGACCGAATTCTGGGGGATTTGATGAGTATGTCCCTGGAACAACTACAGCATCATCCTCAAATACATCCTCAAAGGGCTGACATCATTTCGGCGGGTGTACTGATACTTGAAGCAGTGATGGAGGTGTTGGGCCTGCAGAGTATTATGGTGAGCGATAGAGGGTTGCGCTACGGGATGCTGATGGATGCGGCGGGGGGCATGGCCCACAACTGAAGTTGTGGGAAATCTGACAGGGGCGGATGATTCGAACAGGTGCATTTCACTGGCCCAATTCGAGAAGATACAACTTGATTTCCTCCTCTGTATAACCTGACGCACGAAGCAACTCTGCGTACTCCTCGCGAAAAGAGAACTTCATATGATGTTCGTCTTGTCCTTTGATGTAGGACTTCACAGGAAACACGCCATTCCTGTCGACTGAAGCCGCCCAATACCCTCGCTGACAGGTAAAGTGCCGTCGAAGGAGATTGTGCTCATTGATCCAGTGGGATGACTCTCCCTTCATCAATTGCACAATGTCGTCAATGCATTGAGATCTCCCAAGTTCCGTCAACACATGTACGTGTTCGGGCTGCACGTTGGATGCGATCAGCTTGATCTGCTTGGTCGCCGCGTTTTCTTCAATGTGTGCTTTGACTCGTAGCGCGGTATCACCGAAGAGAAGGCGATGAAAATATTTCGTGATCCAAACAATGTGAACGAAGATATGGACGGATGAATGCGGCATGGTTCCCCCCTTGGGCTGGCCCACAACTGAAGTTGTGGGATCGAGTTTGAATCAGCGGAATTAGAAGAAACTGAAGCGGTTACACCCTGTTCGATGCCGTCTTCACCACTTCTTCAAGCGCCTCAGCGGCATACTTCACGTCTTCGGCTGTCGTCGCTCTACCCAGCGAAAACCGAACAGTCGCTCTCGCCGTTCGTTCGTCCCTTCCCATAGCCATCAAAACGTGCGACGGCTGCAAAGTTCCGGACGTGCAGGCTGAACCGCTCGTAACGGCGACGCCGCGCAAGTCCAATCCCATGATTAGCGCTTCTCCATCCAGTCCATAGCGATCCCACGGGAAGGAGATGCTGACAATTCCTTGAAGCCGTTCGTTGGGATGTCCATTCCAAAGTAGGTCAGGAAACCGTCTGCCGATCTCCCTCTTCATTTCCCCTGATAGGGCGACCAGTCTTTCTGCGTCACGCTCCCGTCGTTCAGCGGCGATCCGTACGGCGGCTGCAAATCCGACTGCCAGAGGAACGTTTTCCGTTCCAGCCCGTCTGTTACCCTCCTGCGCACCTCCAACCGTTTCCGGCACCAACGCGGTTCCCTTCCGAACGACCAACGCACCGATGCCTTTTGGTCCGTAGAGCTTGTGAGCTGTTATACTCACCAAGTCCACAGGCGTATCCTTGAGGTTCAGTCGAACTTTTCCGAATGTTTGTACCGCATCCGAATGGAACAGAGCACCGTGTTCATTGGCCAACAGTGCTAACTCATGGATGGGTTCAAGCGTACCAACTTCATTGTTCCCATGCATAACAGAAACCAAGAACGTCTTCGGCGTTATCGAAGAACGAACACGCTCCGGATCGACCATGCCGTATTCGTCGACCGGCAGTACGGTGACAGACGCGCCTTCCCCTTCTAGTTTCTCGGCTGTGGCCAGGACTGCATGGTGTTCGACAGAACTCACGATAAGGTGGTCTCGTCCGGATCGACGGGCGGCTGCAAACGTGCCGCGAAGGGCGAAATTGTCGGATTCCGTCCCTCCGCTCGTGAACAGCAGCTCGTCGTGCGATACGCCCAGTACTTGGGCGATCGATTCCCTGCTCTCCTCCAGCTTCACCCGCGCTGAGCGGCCGAAAGCATGAACAGACGAGGCATTACCGTAGAGTTCCGCAAAGACCGGTTGCATGGCAGCCAGGACTTCGGGGTCGAGAGGCGTGGTAGCGCTATGATCAAGATAGACGAGACGGGGCATGCAATAAGATAAGAAAGGGAATGATGGAATGGTGGAATGATGGAATGGTCGGTTCGAGGTAAGTCGTGGTTCGGGATGCGTAATGAGGGATGCGGGATAGGAATGGCGCATTACGGAGGATAAATCTTCCGCCTCAAAACAAACGCCCCAGCCTCGCTTTTGAGTAAGCTCGGCCGAGGGCAAGCAAAGCCCTTTGGGCTTTTTTCAAACCCGCAGGGTTTCGGGTTTGTTACGAGACCGGCAATTTATTGCCGGTCCAGTCCCTCAAAAGGAAGACGGATACGTTGGGTAATTTCCGTCGAGGGACTTCGAGCTGAAAGCTCTCGTCTACCTCCTCTCCAGGCTCTTCCTAATTCCTTCCACGCTGCATCCTGTCCTGCGCCATCTCCCTCATGAGTTCACGCAAGTCTTGATTGAAGTTGCGCTCGAAGACCACGTATTGACCGATCTGCTTTACGGTCAGCACCGGGCGAAGCGTGTCCAAGAACTTCGACCGCGCGTCGATCACCAGCGTCTCGACGGCGAGGATATCCTTCAGCAGCTTGTCCACATCCGCGTCGGCCGCGCTGCCTTTGATCGCCAGCTGCAATTGATCGATCAGTCCCGAACGTTTGAGGCCGATCTTCCGCAGTTCTTCTTGATGTTCATTGTACCGTGCGAAGAATCTGATCGACGTCTCTTCATCGAGTCTCAGTGCCTCCATGAGCCGGAGTTTCTTGAGCTGTTCGACTCGTTCGACGGCGGGGCCGCGCATCGGGCCCCTGGGTTGTGCCTGCAGCACGGGGCCGGCGAAACAGCACGCACACATCAGTGTGAGCAATGTCCTCATAATGTTGTCCTTTGTCCGAGTCGAGTGATCAATTCATTCGCCTCCTCATTACCGAACGTGTCGAGCATGGCATGAAGGTTCGTTGGGTCGACGTCTTCCAGACCCGCCGGGTCGGGGACGACATCGCCGCTCGCCAGCAGGGCACGGTCGTCGATGCCGGCAGCCGTCGCAAGCTCGACGGTCGACAACAGGTCAACGGTAGACACGAAATCCGCGAGCTCCTGAGGCGCCACATTCATGCGTCCCTCCGGCGCCTGACCATCCGGGGCCGTGAGCTGAAGATGACTCAATGTCGCAATGGCGATGATGGCAAACGTTGCGGGCAGGACGACCCGAACGATCGAATTGCTCATGTCCGGAATGAGCGACCAACGCCGCCGCTCCTCCAATCGACTCCTCACACGGGGAAGTATTGAAGAGAAATACTCCGGGACCGGCCTGAACGTGACGGGGTCCCCCGAAGTATCCTTGACTGCCTGAATGGCTTGCCAGTCCTCGCGGCACACCGGGCATTCGACGAGGTGTCGTTCGACGTCACGGCTGACAGCGTCATCGAGCCGGCCTTCGAGCAGGTCAATCAGAAGTTGTGCGGCGTGTTGCATGGGCGTGTTTGAGATATCGTCCAATCTTGCGGACGGCATGGAAGTAATTTGCTTTCAAACCCCCGACCGAAGTCTTGAGGATCTTCGAGATCTCTTCATATGGCATTTCATCGTAATGCCGGAGGATGAATGTTGTCCGTTGTTTCTCGGGGAGCGTGTCGACAGCTTCCTCGATCAAGCGGCGCTGCTCATGCGCCTCCATGATCCTGTCCGGCTCCTCTTCAGCTTCCCCGCCAAGGTGGAGCACATCATCCAGGCGAAAGAACTCGCGGATCCGCTGACGGCGGAGAACATTCAGCGAGAGATTGACTGCGATGCGATACAGCCACGTATACAGCGACGAATCTCCGCGAAAGTGCTTGAGGCTTCCGTATGCTTTGACAAACACATCCTGAACGACATCGTCAGCCCCGTCGTGGTCGTTGAGGAACCGGCGTGCGACCCAGTACATTTTCTCCTGATAACGAATCACCAATTCATTGAACGCCGCCTCATTCCCGTTCTTGAATTGTTCGACGAGTTCGGAGTCGCTAGGGGCGCTCATGCAACGGAGGTCGAACCATAGGGGTTAGACACCATGCGGATGTTGCTGGTTTAAGCTTGTAGAGAGCTAATTGAGCCAAAGTGGAGCAATTGGTGTAAAAAGTGAATAGAGAATAGTGAATAGACAATCGATAAGCGTTTGCGTAAGGCAGGGGAATCACCAGCGGTGTGAAGGAATTCTTTCATCACGTCAAGGAAAGCGCTCTGCTATTGACTATTCTCTACCCCTCGGCTCCGCTCGGGGCAAGTTCTCCATTTTCCACCCAGTTCTACCTCGCTTTGGCAAGTTTAAGAATCGCCTCGTTCGTTCCCTGCGCCGTAACCACTGACAGATGGCCGAGATATACGCCGTTTGCGATGTCGTCACCCTGGGCATCA
>Ga0155966_1098_pt1 | contig 38262 bp, 33 predicted proteins | sample RifCSPlowO2_02_FD_107620 | JGI IMG/M metagenome (GOLD analysis project Ga0155966, IMG submission 107620) | Ignavibacteria bacterium RIFCSPLOWO2_02_FULL_55_14 | reverse complement strand
CTCAAGCGAATCGACGGAGACGATCCAGAGCTGGCGCTCCTCTTCTTTTCCGGCCGTGTACGCCAGCCAGCGACCGTCGCGGCTGAGCGCAAACGACCCAATGCCTTCCTTGGCCTGTGTCACCTTTCGTGCTTCGCCGCCATCGATGCGCATGAGGTAGATCTGATTGTAGGTCTTTCCTTCGGGGGACTCCCGGCTGGAAAGGAACAGAAATCGTTTCCCATCCTTCGTCCACACCGGACCCGTCTCATTCTTGTCGGCCGTAAACGTCATCTGCCGCGAGGATTTCGGTCCCTGTTCGACGTCGACAAGCCAGATATCCGTAAACGACTTTGCTTTCTTCCAATCGGGGACGGAAAGCACATAGAGGAACTCTTGGCCGTCAGGACTGATTGCGCCCCCCTGTGCGCTGCGCATGTTCATGACATCCATGAAAGTCATTGCACGCTTCTGTTGTGCGTCTGCATAGCCGACAAGCATGGAGCACATGAGCAAGACAGCGAGTGAACGGATCATAGAGACCTCTGAAAAGGAAGAGCGATTGGAGGTGAATAGTGAATCGTCAATTGAAAAGCGGTTCCTGGAATAGCAAACTACCTCATCACTCGAAGTTCCGTGTTGAATGTTGGAAGTTCATTCTTCAAGAATGATATCCAACACTCTCTTCCTTCACTGCTTTCACGAACTCCCGCGCGTGTTCCACCGGGATATCCGGAAGTATGCCATGGCCGAGGTTGAAGATATGTCCCGAACCCTTGCCGAATTTTTCCAGGACCTGCCGGACGCCCCGGCGAATCACATCGCGAGGCGCATACAGCATCGTCGGGTCAAGATTCCCTTGCAATGCCGTTGTGCTCCCGATGCGCCGTTTCGCGTCCGCCATATCGGTCGTCCAATCCAGGCCGACGACTTCGGCACCTGTGGCGGCGATCGCTTCGAGCGCATGACTGCAGTCCTTGCAAAACACGATGATCGGCGCTCCGGCTTTCCGGACCTGATGCACGATCCGTTCGATGTACTGCAGAGAGAATTCACGGAACATGTCGGGTGGAAGAAGACCTCCCCACGTATCGAAGATCTGTACCGCTTGCGCCCCTGCCGCTATCTTCGCCGTTAGATATGCAGAGACGGCATCGGCGAGCTTTGTCAGCAGCATATGGGCATCTGAAGGGTTGCCGTAGATGAGCTCTTTGATGTGCCGGAACGTTTTCGAACCGTGGCCCTCAACCATGTACGCGGCGAGCGTCCACGGCGACCCTGCGAATCCGATGAGCGGCACGCGTCCGTTCAGCCGTTGACGCGTAAGGCGCAGCGCGTCCATGACGAATTTCAACCCTTGCTCCGGGTCGGGCAAGCGGAGCCTGTCGATGTCGGCCCGGGAACGGATGGGCTCCGGGAATTGCGGCCCCCCTTTCCCTTCCTCCACGATGAGGTGCATACCCATTGCTTCGGGGACGACGAGGATGTCTGAAAAGATAATGCATGCATCGACGCCGACAAGGTCCACAGGCTGGATCGAAACCTCCGCGACCAGTTCAGGGGTCTTGCACAAGGTCAGGAAATCGGTCGTTGCGCGTACGGCGCGGTATTCGGGAAGATAGCGTCCGGCTTGGCGCATCATCCATACCGGGGTTCGCTCCACCGGTTGACGGCGGCAGGCGCGGAGGAAAAGATCGTTCTGAACGGATGTCTGCATGGTTGGAAGAGAATTCGCATTCACAGTTGCGAGCGTTGCGAGAGAATATGCGCTCAAGGGCCCTACTGTCGCTCGGGATTGAAGAACCGCTCAATTGCTTCCGCCATCGCTTCCGCGCTCGCGCGGTCCGGCAGGATGGTCGGTTCGATGCCCAACGACCGAGCGGCATTTCCAGTCGTTCGGCCGATCACGGCTACCGGTGTTGTACCAATGCACTTGGTTCCAAGCATTTGTACGAACCTGCGAACGGCCGACGGGCTGAAAAATGTCACTGCGTGAATATCCCCGTTCGCAAGCGCGTTCCGGATCTCATCGAGTTTATTTCCTTCGGGAGCCACGTTGCGGTAGACAACGATCTCGTCGACCGCCGCCCCCGCAGACCGGAGGAACGACGGCACGACATCCCCGGCTATATCGCTTTTCGGGAATAGGAACATTCGGCCAGCCAATGACTCGTTGCCGAGCGATTCGGCTAGCGCCTCGGCCGAGTGCACCTCGGGTGTCAATGCAACGGTCAAGCCGGCCTCCTCGATGGCCTCTTCTGTATGCTCGCCGACCGCGTAGATCTTACATGATGCGAGCCGGGCGATGGCCTCGGGTTGCACCTGTTCTATGCGATGTAACAGCCGTTCCACGGCATTCCTGCTCGTGAAGAAGACGCCGTCGTATCGGGCGAGGTCGAGAATGGCCTTATCCGTCCCCTCCCAAGAAGCCGGATCGACAATTTCGATGGTAGGTAGTGAGCGCGTTTTCGCGCCGCGTCTGTTGAATACTGCGGCAAGCTCCGCATTCGCTTCAGCGGTGCGAGTGAGCAGAATTGTAATACCTTGCAGGGACAAAAGATCGGGCGCTTAGTAAGAGATAAAGAGATTCCCACGAATCCGCGCGAATCTTCACGAATGACGGGTGAAAAAACAATTCGTGCTGATTCGTGGATATTCGTTGGTATTTTCTTAACAACGCACGGGAGATCGTTGCTCAAGTATCGCTTGGCAGCACGGGAGGCGCATTGCGCCGAATCTCGTCGAGGATTTCACGCGCACCTTTATCGAGCAGTTGCCTGGCGAGCAATGTCCCAAGCTGATCGGCCTGTTCGGGAGGGCCAGAGATCGACCCACGTACGGTTCGTCGTCCGTCGAGGCTGCCCACAAGAGCATCGAGCCGTAATTCCCCCCGTTCGATCCGCGCATGGGTGCCGATCGGTACCTGGCAGCCCCCTTCAAGATAACGAAGAAAGGCCCGTTCGGAAAGGACGGCTTGCTCGGTTGCGGCGTGGTGCAGCGTGTGAACGATCGTTCGCGTGTCGTCGTCGTCGGAACGGATCTCCACGGCGAGAGCCCCTTGACCGACCGCCGGAAGCATCACGTCGAGCGGCAGGATCTCCGTGACCCGTTGCTCCCAGCCGAGCCTTTTCACACCGGCGAAGGCGAGTACCATGCCGTCCCAGTCGGAAGCATCAAGCTTGCTCATGCGTGTATTCAGGTTGCCGCGGATGTCGACGATTTTCAGGTCCGGACGATGAGCAAGCAGTTGCGACTTCCGCCGCAAGCTTCCTGTTGCGATGGTCCCTCCAGGTGGGACGTTCGCGAGCGATTCAACGGCACGCCCGGGATTTGCGATGAAGACGTCGCGGACTTCCTCGCGTTCTGAGACAGCCCCAATGGCGAGCCCTTCGGGCAGATTTGTCGGAAGGTCTTTCAGACTATGCACGGCAAAGTCGATGCGTCGCTCCAGAAGCGCATGCTCGATCTCTTTGGTAAACAGTCCTTTGTCGCCGATACGGGAGAGGGGTGAATCGAGGATCTTGTCGCCGAGCGTTTTGATGACCTCGACGCGGACAGCGAGGTCGGGTATGGAAGCAATCAGTCGTGACCGAACATGGCCGGTCTGCCAGAGGGCGAGTTGACTACCGCGGGTACCGAGAACGAGCTCACGCGTCGTCATCGCGCTTCGCGTTGTCATGGTCGAGTCCAAAGATCCGTCGGATGACGTTCACCGAGAGCAGCCGCTCGGTGGGCCCGGCGTCGTGACCGTTGCGCATGTACGCGATAGGCGTGTGCAGGATCTTATTAACGATGCGCTTGGTCACGAGCTCGACAAGTTCCCGGTCCTTCTCCCCAAAACGGTTGATGTTCTTCTCGACCTCTCCCTTGCGTATCGTTTCCATCATGGCTGTCAACGCCTGGATGGTCGGCGTGGACTGCAACGAAGCGTGCCAGAGTTCCAAGGAATGCAGCTCGTCGGCAACGATCCGCTCCACTGCAGGGATTTGCGCCCGGCGTTTGTGGACGTTCTCATCGACCATAGCGGTCAGCGTGTCGATATCATAGAGAAACACGTTTTCGAGCTTTCCGGCCGCGGGGTCGATATTGCGGGGTACTCCGATATCCACGAGGAACAGCGCGCCGGTATGGCGATGCTCGAGTGCGCGCGCAACATCGTCCGCCGTCAGGATGTGCGTGTCCACGCGCACCGAAGCGATGACGATGTCTGCGTCGGCGAGTGATTCACGGAAGCGGTCGAAGGGAATGGTCGAGCACACCAACACGCGAGCCAGTTGGTCCGCGCGGTTCTGCGTGCGGTTGGTGATGGTCAGTGAACCGATGTTCTTTCCCCGCAGGTGTTTCGCCGTCAACTTTGCGGTCTCGCCGGCGCCAATCACGAGCGCCGTCTTCTTCCGGAGGTTCTCGAAGATCCTTTCGGCGAGTTCCACTGCCGCGTAGCCGACGGATACCGCGCCGGTGCCGATCGTGGTTTCGGTGCGCGATCGTTTGCCGGTATGGAACGCCGACGGGAACAGATGGTGGAGAAAGAATCCCGCTGTGCCGGCGTTGACGGCAAGCTGATATCCTTCCTTCACCTGCATCAGGATCTGCACATCCCCCAGGACCATCGATTCGATGCCGGAGGCCACACGAAAAAGATGTCCCGCGGCTTCCGGCCCGCGGTACACTGAAAAATGACTTTCGTGTACCACCGACCCCGCGTTCTTTTGTTTGATCAGCTCGCGGATGAGGGATTCGTGCGGCAGCCGGCCGTCCGTAACGGCGTAGAGTTCCGTGCGGTTACAGGTTGAAAAGAGGACGGCTTCGGAGCAACCGAGTCGAAGCGTTTCCGGAAGGGTCTTCACGATCTCTTCGGGCGAGAGCCACAGACGCTCCCGGACCTCCACAGGAGCCGTATGGTGCGATATGCTCAGGCAGAGCAGGTTCATGCTAGTTAAACCGGTGGAAGCCGGACAGCAGCATGTTCACGGCTGTCAACGAAAAAATGGAGATAACGAACCCGGAGATGGCCACGATCATCATTTTGCGTCCCTTCCAGCGCGTGGAGCGGCGGGCGGCGAGCGCGGCGCCATACAGCAGCCAGATGAACACCGTGCCGATCAGTTTCGGGTCTGCATAGCTGAAATCCGAAAACGCCTGTGGGAGCCAAACGACGCCGGCGAGCATGGCTGCGGCCAGGAAAAAGAACGCGAGCCAGATCGCCATGACGGACATGCGTTCGAGGTTTTCCAGGCTCGGAAGCTTACGATAAACCGCTCCGAATCGGGTCTGCTTGATCTCGTGATACAACATGAGATACAGGAAGCCGTACACGGCAGAAAGCGTGATAGCCGAATACCCTGCGAGCGCGGCAGTCACATGGAATCCGAAATAGTTGCTGCGGAGGATCTCCGGTACTTCGAGAAGGTCCTTTATAAAGAGGGAAGAGACGAGCTGGAAAAAGAAGGGAATATTGAGGATGAAATATCCCGTCTCCCGATTGCCCGTGCGAGACTCAATGACATAGTATGCGGCGCTTGTCGTGAATGCGAGCAGCGTCAGCACTTCATAGACCGTTGTCGCTGGAGGGTGGCTGAAGGCAGTCGTACGGGCGGCCAGATAGACTATGTGTGTTCCGATCACACTAAGGAGAATCCAACGCTTGGACGACTTTGCCCATGGGGTGTCGGCGAAGAAAGCCTTGCCATAGGCATATACCGCAACGGCATAACCGAAGGGGAGCAATATGTTCAGAAATGAGATTATGTTCACTGAAGAAAGGCGATTCTGTGTCAAAAATTAGACAAATGTCGTACCAGACACAAGGAGGCATTTTCGTCAGGATTCGTTCTCAGTACTAGGAGGGGTGCGAATAATCAGTTCGGTGTTTCTTGCGTTTCGGAAGTCGGCGTGCTATATTTTGAGGCCCTCGAGGCGGGGGTTCAACTGCTCTTCTGACTTCGAACTGACCCTATTTACATGGAACGAATCCTTTCTTTCGTTGACGCCAACAAGGAAAAGTACCTTGGTGAGCTGAAGGAATTTCTCGCGATTCCAAGCGTGAGCTCACAGTCGGCGCACAACGCAGACACCCGACGCTGCGCGGAATGGGTTGCGGCCCAGATGCGCACGGTCGGCATGAACAATGTGCAGATATTTGAGACGCCCGGTCACCCCATCGTGTACAGCGAATGGCTTGGCGCTCCGGGCGCACCGACGGTGCTCTTCTACGGACATTACGATGTTCAGCCGGTCGACCCGGTGAATCTGTGGACATCTCCGCCGTTCGAATCGACGATCCGCGACGGCGATCTCTATGCGCGAGGTTCGGCCGACGACAAGGGACAAATCTATATCCACTTCAAAGCGATCGAAGCGTACACGAAGAATGGCGCGCCGCTTCCCGTCAACATCAAAATGCTCATCGAGGGAGAAGAAGAAGTCGGCAGCGCTAACCTTGAGGATTTCGTCAAGGGGCACAAAGACCTGCTGAAGGCCGATCTTGTGCTCATTTCGGACTCTTCGATGTTTGCAAAAGGAGTCCCGTCGGTCTGCTATGGACTCCGCGGACTTGCATACATGGAAGTGGAAGTGGAGGGTCCGAACACTGACCTCCATTCCGGATCGTTCGGCGGTTCGGTGCATAATCCCGTACAGGCGCTGAGCGAAATGATTGCGTCTCTTCACGACAAGAACGGACGCGTGACGGTAAAGGGATTCTACAACGACGTACGCTCTTTGACGAAAGCCGAGCGGTCGGCATTCCGGAAGCTTCCGTGGAACGACAAATCGTATGCAAAGAAACTCGGTGTGCGCCAGCTCTACGGAGAAAAAGGGTTCACGACACTGGAGAGACTCTGGGCCCGACCCACGCTCGAATGCAACGGCATCTGGGGGGGCTACACCGGCGAAGGAGCGAAGACCGTTCTGCCGTCAAAAGCGTTTGCCAAGATCTCCATGCGCCTCGTTCCGGATCAGACGAGCGCCCAGGCCGCGAAGTTGTTTGAAAAACATTTCTTGAAGATGGCTCCGAAAACTGTGTCGGTAAAGGTCCGTGCCTTGCACGGCGGCGAAGCAGCCATCACCCCCATCGACAGTCCGGGCGTCAAGGCGGCGGTTGCTGCCCTTCAAAAAGGGTTTGGGAAGAAGCCGCTCTACCAGCGCGAAGGTGGATCAATCCCGATCGTCGTCCAATTCAAGAACATTCTGGGCCTGGACACGGTGTTGCTCGGCTTTGGCTTGCCGGATGAGAACGCTCACGCTCCCGATGAGCATATTAATCTGGACAATTTCTTTGGCGGCATTCGAACATCCGTCCATTTTTACAATGAACTACCGGCTTTTTGGAAGGCCGGCGGTGCGGGAAAGAAGAAAAAGTAGTTTGTTTTTGAACTTTCAATCAGCAATCTTTCGACAATAATTTTCCTTTCGCCCTTTACATTTTCCCATTGTTTGTCCCGCAGGGGGTAGATTGCATTCACATCGGGCCCCAAACCCGGTGAAAAGGTCAGATCCGGTTCCCCCCTCCCGGCATCGACGAAATGGATGGTAACTATCCATTAAACCTGCGGGACTTTTATTGAAGCGAAGCCCGGCCACAGTGGCCGGGCTTTCTTCTTCTTGGGCAGTTTAGTAGATTGCTCCCAATGAGCGACTCTTCCATCATTTCCACCGACTTCCTTTCAAAGATCCCCATTTTTGAAAGGTTGACGACAAACGACCTCGAAACACTCACCACCCTGTGGGCCCCCAGAACGCTGAAGCAAAGCGAAATCCTCTTTCGCAAGGGAGACCAGGGTTCTTCGATGTTCATCATCGAAGACGGTATCATCGAGATACGCGTTCCAGACATCCTGAAGAAGACGGAAGTGCGTGTCTCCGTGATGCATCAAGGGGCATTCTTCGGAGAGATTTCGCTCCTCGACGGTCTGCCGAGAACGGCCACCGCCGTTGCCGTTGAAGAGACGCGCCTCCTCGTCATGCGGCGCGATGACTTCATCGCATTCCTACTCCAGCGGCCGTCCGTGGCGATTGCGATGCTCAGCGAGATCGGCGGACGCCTCCGCGCGACAAACGAGCTTATCACATCGCTGGCGTCGAAGAACGTCAACGAGGAGATCGAGGAGCAGCTGAAATTTGGTGATCGGCTTGCGGACAAGATCGCGGAGTTCGGAGGGTCCTGGCGTTTCATCATCGCATTCACGCTTCTTCTCTTCGGATGGATGGCGTTGAACTCGATCCAGCTGTGGTTACGGCCGTTCGACGAATTCCCCTTCATCTTCCTCAACCTCATGCTGTCGACTATCGCGGCCCTCCAGGCGCCCGTCATCATGATGAGCCAAAACCGGGCGGGGAAAAAGGACAGGCTTCGCGCCGAGCTCGATTACCAAGTGAACCTGAAATCCGAGCTCATGCTGCAGCAGCTGCACGCAAAGCTGGATGAGGTCCGAGCCGCGGAACTTCAAACTCTCCAGGAAACCATCCAGGTCGAGCTGTCGATCATTCGGAAACGACTGGAAGAGTTCGACGCGTCGGCCGGAAAGAAAGTGCAGTGAAAATATATACAAAGACGGGAGATGGGGGGCAGACGTCTCTCTTCGGTGGGAAGCGCACAGATAAAGACGCGCTGCGTATCGAGGCGTACGGAACAGTCGACGAGTTGAATGCTCAGCTCGGGGCGATCCGGTCACTGGAGTTGACGTCCGAAGTCGGAGCGCTCATCGAACGGCTGCAACACGAGCTCTTCGCTCTGGGGGCGGACCTGGCTACGCCGCCGACAGAAGACAGTGACCACGTGAAGCGAATGGGTGACGCAGAGATCGCCGGCCTCGAGCGCGAGATCGACCTGATCGAGGCGGTCCTGCCTCGCCTCAACGCATTCATTCTGCCCGGGGGCACACCCGCGGGTGCGCAATTGCATGTTGCACGCACCGTTTGCCGCCGCGCGGAAAGGCTCGTCGTGCGTCTTATTCGCGAAGAATCCCTGAGCAAATCTCCCGCCATCTATCTCAACCGGCTCTCGGATCTCTTGTTCGTCCTCGCCCGTCATGTGAATCAAACCGCAAGATCACCGGAGAAACCGTGGATGCCGTGACAGGCTAATCCCATTCTAATTCGTGTTCATTCGGCTTCAGTCGTATTCGTGTCCATTCCCCACCCGCCCGAATAGAAAATCACACGAACGGTCGGGCGGGGTGGACAATTCTTTTACTATGCAGCAACTCTCGCCATGAGCTTTCGCTTAGCAACTGGAAAGATGGTCTCCGTGAACGGAAAATCAAGTTCCGTCACGCACTGAAACGTGGCAGGATTCGGCAAGTCGGCGTGATCGGCGATGAGTTGCATCTTCAGGGTTTCAGGGGTGGGAACGAGTCTGCCCTCCTCGAACGATCGCAAGACATGGGTCTTCAGCGCACGGTACTTCTCCTTACCTGAAACAAACAGGGAGACTTCATATCGTATCACGTGCAACACCTTCGACCGATGGTCAGGGATGAAAATATATCCTTCCGCTCTGTACATCGGAATAATACCCACCTCTTCAATGGACACATGCTCTTCGACAAATTCGTACGTGCTCCTACCTTCTTCGATTGCATCCTGGATCATCGGTAGTCCCCAGGCAATGACGTCGGCAACACGGCGAACATCAGCGGTCTCAAGCCCGCGCGGTTCAAACACGAGCTTTTTTTTCTCGATGTCGATTCCCGTCAGCTGTTGTGGAAGCCTCTTTGCCAGGCCGTCGAGGTCTTTTTGAACGGACAAAAGGGACTCGCGCACGTCGATGAGTTCTGCCAGGCCGGGATACAATCGGTTTCGATAGAAGTCTTCCCGGTATGCTTTGACGGCGCTCAAGATACGGTATTGGATCGATTCCGCATCCCCGTCCGCGGACAAAAACATCTCGAGCGAAAGTCTGGCCATATGTCCTCCTCCAGTGTTGGGACCTGTTCGCCCATTCCAAGGGCATTTCAAATCACATAATGAATATCGTTCGCGAAGGCAAGCTAGCACTCCGGCCGAACGAGTGCTAAGGGCGTTCTTGCTTCTGGAAACCCGGAATTCTATACTTCGATGTGATCTTGGTCAGGGGTGGATCCTTGAATTCCGTGCGGCGACTGGCTGTGTGGTTGCGGGCGACTTCACCGATGAGCATGGCGGCGAAGACGGCCGCCCTGTATGTTGTAATAAGCGCCGCCTGGATACTGTATTCCGACACTGTGATCACCTGGATCGCCCACGACGTTGAATCGTTGAGGTTCCTCTCCTCCGTCAAAGGTCTGTTCTTTGTCGTTGTCACAGGCCTCCTCCTTTTGCTCCATCTCCGTCGAAGTTTCTCAGCCATTTCCGACGCCGACTATCGAGCCGACAATGCCCGGTTGGAAAGCGCGGGCGCACGGGAAGCCCTCCGTGTCAGTGAAGACCGATGGAAGCTGGTCGTCGGCAACATCCGCGACTATGCCGTGTACCTTCTTGATGCACTCGGCAGGGTCGCATCCTGGAATGAAGGGGCACGTAGAATCTTTGGATTCGCTCCCGAGGAGATTATCGGGCAACCGTTCGACATTCTCTTTACGAAGGCAGCGTGCGATGATGGAGTTCCCCGCGCAGAACTTCGGAAGGCGCTGGAGACCGGCGAAGCAGAGAGTGAATCGACGCGCATTCGGAAAGACGGGTCCCAGGTCATCACCCGAACCATAACGTCTGCACTCCATGCGAGCGATGGGACATTGCGCGGCTACGTCGAAATTGTTCAGGACATCACTGAACGTCGCCGCGCGCTCGATGCTTTGAAGGAAAGCGAAGCCCGGTATCGCTATTTGTTCGAGGCAAACCCGCAGCCGATGTGGGTGTACCGAGGGAGCGATCTCCGGTTCCTCGCGGTCAATAGTGCTGCGGTCGCGCACTACGGCTACACGACTAAGGAATTTCTGAACATGACGGTCCTGGACATCCGCCCTCCGGAAGACCGTGCGCGCTTTCGCGAGTCTCTCGAAAAGCAGAATGACTCCGTCCTTCGCAATGTCGGTCTCTTGTGTCACCGGACGAAGGACGGAAAGATCATCGACGTTCACATCACGGCGAATGCGATGTTCTTCGGGGGCGAACCAGCACAGCTTGTCCTCGTCAAGGATGTGACGGAGCAATTACAGGCGGAGCGGAATCTCAAGCACTCACATGCTCAGCTCCTCGCACTCACGAACGCACTGCAGCAATCGATGGAAGAGGAGCGGTCCAGGATCGCCCGGGAGATCCACGACGACCTCGGTCAGCGATATGCGGCGCTCAACATGGACCTCGCCCTTCTGGCCCGGCATATCGGCCATGTAACAGACCCCGCGATGCGGGCAACGGCGCTGCAGGACATCAGCACGTCGCGAAAGCTTCTGGACGAGGTCGTCGAGTCCACCCGGAAGATCATCCGCGACCTCCGCCCGGAAGTACTCGACTCGCTTGGGCTTGTTTCGGGTATTGCCTGGCAGGCGGCTGAAACAGAACGACGGCATGGTATCCGTTGCGCAACGGATCTCCCTGCGTTCGAGCTCCCGGCCGACCCTCGCGTTTCGACTGCAATATTCCGTATCGCGCAGGAAGCGCTGATGAATGTCGTTCGTCATTCGGGCGCAACGGAGGTTCGCATCAGCCTGTCCCAGGTGAATGGATCGTTCCGGCTCGAGGTCGGCGATAATGGGCGGGGAATGAAGCCCGAAGACAGGGAGAAACTGAACTCGTTCGGACTGCTTGGCATGCGGGAACGGGCGTTCGCGCTGGGAGGAACGTTCGAGATCCACTCTTCGCCAGGGTCCGGCACGCGCCTCGTCGTTTCCGTCCCAATGACCACCTCACAAGAACAATCGTGATCCGGGTGATACTTGCGGACGATCACACGATCGTCCGATCGGGTCTCCTTCGCATTCTTGCCGATGAAACCGACATAAAGGTTGTCGGCGAAGCGTCCAACGCAACGGACTTATTTGTGTTGCTCGAACGCGTTCCGGCCGACGTCCTCCTGCTCGATGTGAATATGCCCGGCCGGAGCGGCATCGATATTCTTGGCGACCTGCGCACACGATTTGAACGGCTCCGCGTGCTGATGCTCAGCATGCATCCCGAGGACAGCCTTGCCGTCCGGGCGCTCAAAGGAGGCGCCTTCGGCTATTTGACAAAGAACGCCGATCCGGAACAAGTCGTTCGTGCCATTAGAACTGTGCATGCCGGTCGAAAGTACGTCACCGAATCGCTTGCACAGTTGCTCGCCGGAATGACGGCCGAGAAGACGAAGTCCGACCTTCCGCATCACGACCTCTCCGCGCGCGAATTCGAAGTCATGTGCCTCCTGGGAGGGGGAAAGTCCGTTTCCGAAGTAGCCGACCTCCTATCTCTCAGTACTCCCACCGTGAGCACCTACAGGTCTCGCATACTCCAAAAAATGGGAATGCGCTCGAATGCAGAGATCATGCGCTATGTCCTTGAACATCATCTGATCGAATGATTGACCTTCCTCCCCCCGCCATGTCATTGTTTCGTTGACACCACTTTCATCGTCCCACCGATACCGCTTCCGTCACCGCATGTGCAAATTGTTCCTACATGATCGACCACTCGGAACAATGCGTCATGGAAGCAGCCGCTGTGAAACTCCTCCTCGTCGACGATTCCGATATCGTTCGGACAAGTCTGAGGAACATGTTCAAAGATTCTCCCCTCGTCCATGTCGTCGGTGACACTGGCGAACCCGCAGACGTCCAGCGGTTGTTCGACAGCTTGGAGCCGGATATCGTTGTGCTCGACGTCCACATGGGGAAAGCGAACGGCATCGATATTGCGCAGGAGCTCCGACGGAGGAATCCGAACGTGCAGATCGCCATCCTGACGAATTATTTTGACCCGATGACCATTCAGCGGTGCAAAGCCGCAGGGGCGGAATATGTCTTCGACAAATCCACGGAATTCGACCTCTTCGTGCAATTCGTGGAGTTGTTGGCAGAACGCCATTCCGCGGGAAGTACATCATTATGACGTCACAACACGGGGGGATCCCATGGAACAAACCGGAGTAGTTGCTTTCGCAGATCCTCCAGCGGGCGGAGGTATCCATACATCGTGCGCACCGTCGAATACACTTGGGGAGTCAGCGATTCCACGGAATGTAGATCGGTTCAGGGAGGCCATGGACGGCTTTTCCGGCACATTGATACTGTTGGATTCGGAAGGCATTATAACGCACGTCTCGACCTCCGCACTGCAAATTCTCGGCTGTACTGCCGAGGACTTCATTGGCAGGATCATTCACGAGAAAGTCCATCCGGACGACCTGGAACGATCCACTGAGTTCATCGAAAGCTTGTGCAGGATCGATGCAGAACCGCTGCCGACGCACATACGAATGCGGTCAGGGTCCGGTCGATGGATTTGGCTGGAGATCGAAGGGAAGAACATGTTGGGCGACCCCGATGTGACGGCAATTGTGCTGCGGGGACGCGACATCACAGACCGGAAAAAGATCGAAACGCTGAAGTCCGATATGGCACGGCTGCTCGAAGAGTCGCTGGCAGAGACCTTCGTTGCGGACGCGTTCTCGTTCCGGGCCATCTATCTCAATCGTGCCGCACGCAGCAATTCCGGATACTCCGAAGAAGAGGTGCCATTCCTCGATGCGCGTACGGTGCTGGCGTCGTTCGACGACAAACGATACCGAGCTCTGACCAAGCCGCTGATCCACGGATTGACCCGGGAGATCTCGTTGCGCACGAACGTGCGACGAAAGGACGGGACGACCTACCCGATCGAAGGGGTCCTGCAGTTCACGTCGTTCGGCGACAGGCCCGTGTTCCTGGGCATCGCGCGTGATATTTCGGACCAAGTCCATCGCGAGCTGGAATTGCGCAAGGCCCGGGAATCCCTGGAAAAAGCGCAGGAACTTGCAAGGGTTGGAAGCTGGGAGGCTGAACTCCATAAAGAGCGAAAGCTTGTCTGGTCTAAGCAGACGTGCCGGATCTTCGGGATCACTCCGGAAGAATTTGACGGAAAAAGTGCCACGTTCCGTTCCTTTATCCATCCAATCGATCGTGAACGCGTCGTAGAATTGATCGAGGAAGCGATCCGTTCCTCCGGTACGTACGAGACCGACTTTCGGATCCAACGCAACGACGGCACCGTGCGCTGGCTCCGCGCTCGCGGCGATATGGTACGTGAAGACAACATCACTCCGTTTCGCTTTGTTGGAACCGTGCAGGACATCACGGAACAGCGAAAAGCTGAAGAGATGTTGAGGGAATCGGAAGAGCGTTTCCGGCAGTTTTTCACGGGCGATCTGGCCGGACATTTTATCAGCTGGCCCGACGGCACGATCGTGGCCTGCAATCCGGCGTTCGCAAAGCTGTATGGCTATTCTTCCGTCGACGAAATCCTTTCCGTGAAAGCTCAATCGCTCTATGTGCATGCGATTGACCGGGAGGACTTCATTCGCAGACTGACTGCCGAACGCAGACTGGAAAACATCGAAGAGCGTGTCATTCGGAAGAACGGTACAGAGGCGTATGTGTTGGAGAATGTTCTGGGGGAATTCAACGAAAAGGACGAGCTCGTGGAGATCCGCGGCTCACTCGTCGACATCACAGAACAGAAGAAGCTCGAACAGCAGGTTCGGCAGGTGCAAAAAATGGAAGGTCTCGGCACTCTCGCCGGGGGTATCGCGCACGACTTCAACAACCTGCTCGGCATCATTCTAGCGCATGCTACGTTAATGGAAAGCCTTTCCGGCGCCGATGGGCGATTCTCGAAGAGCATCCAGAGCATAACCAAGGCCGTCGACCGGGGATCGGCTCTCGTCCGTCAACTGCTGACATTCGCCCGAAAACAGGATGCCAGGCTACAGCCCGTTTCCCTCAACGCGCACGTCACGGAGTTTGTCACGCTGATGAAAGAGACAATGCCAAAGACGATCGACATTAGAATGGACCCGCTGGAGCCCGGCCCCATCGTTCAGGCAAATCCAAATCAGCTTCATCAGGTTATGCTCAATCTGGCCGTCAACGCCCGCGATGCGATGCCTGCGGGCGGAACGCTCATGCTGCGCACAGAGGTGATCCCCGGCGCCGCGATCGCACGACGGTTCTCCAAAGCGTTGAATGTTCCATATGCATGCCTCTCCATTGAGGACACAGGCACCGGTATGCATGAAGAGACGGTATCCAAGATCTTCGAACCTTTCTTTACGACGAAGGAACCTGGTCAAGGAACGGGTCTTGGATTGCCCGTCGTCTACGGCATCGTCACCGGTCACAATGGATTCATCGATGTTGTCAGCGCCCCGGGACGCGGTACAAAATTTTCCGTGTATCTTCCCCTGGAGCAAACGGCGTCACCAGTAGAGCGCGTAAACAATTGTTCTCGCAATGTACACGTCAGTGGAAATGAGACAATCCTCCTTGTCGAAGATGAAGAACTGTTGCGTGTGCTCGTTGCCGATATGTTGGAGAGACAGGGATTTACAGTGCTCGTCGCAGATTCGGGACTGTCGGGGTACGAAACATTCATTGCGAACGCGGGAAAGATCGATCTGATCGTGACCGACCTCGGTCTTCCAAAATTCGGGGGAGTGGAATTGGTGCGAAGGATCCGCACCGTGCATCCGGTCGTACCGGTGATCGCCGCGAGCGGATTTCTGGAACCAAAAGGCCGCAGAGAGTTGGAACGGCTGAAGGTCTCCTCGTTCCTGCAAAAGCCGTATCAATTGAGCAACCTACTCGCGTCGATACAATCCGCGCTCACCAAGCCAGGGGGGTAATTTCTTGACAATTCTGCGAAACCTGTCTATATTGACACGGTTTTTCGGCCGCAGTACTTGTTCCTGTCTGTCTGCAGGTGAGGGAGACAGACCTTATCCCGTCACCGTCTGCAACCCCCATGCTTACGGAATTTGGAAGCATCCTCGTTTTCTTTCTGCTCGGTATAGTGTTCGTCGCGGGAGGCCTCATTGGCTCCTGGATACTCCGTCCTCATCGCCCCTATCCTGAAAAACTCGCCCCGTATGAATGCGGTGAAGAACCCGTCGGCAATGCCTGGGTTCGCTTCAACGTCCGCTTCTACGTCATTGCCCTGATCTTCCTCATTTTCGAAGTCGAAGTGGTGTTCCTCTTTCCATGGGCGCTTGTCTATAAAGAGATGGGGATGGTTGCCTTCCTCGAAATGGCCGTCTTCCTGGCCATTCTCATTGTCGGCTATGTCTATGTGTGGGCAAAAGGGGACTTGGATTGGGACAAACCCCGGCCCGAAGTCCCGGTGGTGAGCCAAGTTGCGCCGACGATGACGGCATCAAGGACCGAACATGTCCCTGCGTGAGTACTTTTCTCAATAACGCCCGCTAAAGGAGCCACTGCGTGGGTTTTCTCGATCAGCGCTTCGAAAACTCGAATATTGTCGTCACCTCGTTGGAAAACCTGCTGAATTGGGCCCGCCTTTCTTCGTTGTTTCAAATGCAATTCGGCCTTGCCTGCTGTGCTATTGAAATGATGGCGGCGTCCGCGTCCCACTTCGATATCATGCGGTTCGGCGTGATCCCCCGGGCCACGCCCCGTCAAACGGACGTGATGATCGTTGCCGGTACGGTAACGTTGAAAATGGCCTCGCGCATCAAGCGATTGTATGATCAAATGCCGGAACCGCGGTACGTCATTTCCATGGGCTCCTGCTCGAACTGCGGAGGTCCGTATTGGGAGCACGGCTATCACGTTTTGAAAGGCGTTGACCGGGTCATCCCCGTGGACGTCTACGTTCCGGGATGCCCTCCGCGGCCCGAGGCACTGCTGGAAGGCATCATGAAACTGCAGGAAAAGGTCCGCAAGGAAACGCTCGTCAAGAAAAAAGCCTGAAAGACCGCAGCTCTCTCATCCCGCCAAACGAGTCATGACCGCACAAGAGATCCACGATTCCCTGAAAGCAAAATTCGGTGAAGCCGTTCTTGAAGCCAAGCTTGACGCACCGCAACCATGGATCAAAGTGGATCCCCAGCAGTTGTATGATGCGGCTGTATTTCTCCGCGAAACTGCGGATTTGGCCTTTGATTATTGCTCCTGCGTTAGCGGCGTGGACTACAATGACGGCAAACTCGGAGCCGTGTATCATCTCTTTTCCATGGTTCACAAACATAAGATTGTCATCAAAGCGATCGTACCGAAGGAGACTCCGCACGTCCGTTCAACGGCGGATGTCTGGGCAGGTGCCAACTGGCACGAACGGGAAGCGTTCGATATGGTAGGAATCGTATTCGACGGTCATCCGGACCTCCGGCGAATTTTGACCCCGGACGATTATCCGGGTCACCCGTTGCGGAAAGATTTTCAGGTGCCGGAATTTTACAACGGCATGAAAGTACCCTACTAATGATTCGCGTTCATTCGCGTGAATTCGCGGTTGGTCCTTTTGAATGGACTTTCAGAGATAGTCGATGCTGAACGAGTTGAAAACATTACCGACCAATTACGTCACGACGCCGGGTGAGATCCACACATCCACGGGCAAGACGCTCCGTACGGATGAGATGATCATCAACATGGGTCCCCAGCATCCGTCGACGCATGGCGTGCTGAGGCTCGAGATCGTCGTGGACGGTGAGATCGTCGTCGACGTCATTCCACACATCGGATATCTCCACCGGTGCTTCGAGAAGCACGCGGAGTACATGACGAACTATCAGCAGGTCATTCCGTACGCCGACCGTATGGATTATCTGGCGTCGATGAACAACGATTGGGCGTACGCGCTCACCATCGAACGCCTTCTCAAGATCGAAGTGCCCCAACGCGTCGAGTACATCCGCGTTATCATGGCGGAGCTGCAACGGATCGCCAGTCATCTCATCGCCGTCGGGACCTTTGGCATCGACATGGGAGCCTTCACACCTTTCCTCTGGGCATTCCGCGACCGGGAACGCATTCTTGACCTGTTCGAGATGACATGCGGTGCACGCCTGCTGTATAATTACATCTGGATCGGAGGACTCTCCCACGACCTGCCGAAAGGGTTCGTCGAAAAGGCAAAAGAGTTCTGCACATACTTCCGGCCGAAACTGAAGGAGTTCAACGACCTCCTGACGTTCAACGAGATCTTCATCAAACGGACGGCCAATGTCGGCGTCCTCCCGAAGGACGTCGCGATCAACTATGCCTGCAGCGGTCCCGTGTTGAGAGCTTCGGGTGTCGACTGGGACCTCCGACGCGACGACCCATACGGCGTCTACAATAAAATTGCGTGGGAAGTGCAGACGGGAAAAGGGGAGATGGGAACCGTAGGCGACGTGTGGGACCGGTTCATCGTTAAAGTCCGCGAGATGGAGCAGAGCGTCAGGATCATCGAACAAGCGCTTGCCGGATTGCCTGAAGGGAATGTACAGGCTGCGTTACCGAAACGCATTCGTCCCGATGCAGGGGAGATGTATGTCAGGACCGAGTCGCCCCGCGGCGAACTCGGGTTCTACATCATTTCGGACGGAACCGGAAGTCCCTACCGGCTCAAAGCACGCGCGCCTGCGTTCGTGAATCTAAGCGTCGTCCCCGCCATTTCGCGCGGCTGTATGATTGCAGACCTTGTGGCGATCGTTGGAAGCGTTGATATTGTGCTCGGGGAAGTCGATAGATAGTAAATTCCAAATCTCAATCTACAAAATCCAAATAAGCACCAATTGCTCGCATTGTGATTTGATATTTCTGAACTAGGTACTATGCAGGAACTCCTAAAGTCCTTCCTGGGCGACAATGCGCTTGTGTACATCATCATGGGCGTGCCGCCGCTCATCTTCATTCTTTTGTACGCGCTTGTCACACTCTACATGGAAATGAAGGTCTCGGCCCACATTCAGGACCGCGTTGCCTACATGCGCACGGGCTGGCACGGCGTGTTGCAGCCGTTCGCCGACATCCTCAAACTGATTCAGAAAGAGGACATCATTCCGGCCCAGGCGGACAAGCTGCTTTTTACGCTAGCGCCGTACCTGGTGTTCACCGGCACATACGCAGGTTTTGCCGCCATTCCCTTCAGCGAAGGATATATCGGCTCGAATATCAATCTGGGCGTCTTCTATATCGTTGCCGCCTCGTCCATTGTCGTTGCCGGTCTGTTGATGTCCGGTTGGGCGTCGAACAACAAGTGGTCCCTTCTGGGCGCGATGCGCTCCGCCGCGCAGATCGTCTCCTACGAGATCCCCTCTGCGCTCGCCATTCTCGTCGCGGTCATGATCACCGGGTCGTTGAATCTCAATGACGTCTCGAAATTCCAGGAAGGGGGGCTTTTCAATTGGGTGGTGTTCGGCGGACCGCTCCCGTTGCTGCAAAAGCTTGCGATCATTCCGTTCACGGCAACCGCGTTTTTCATACTTCTCACCGCCGGGATCGCCGAAGCCAATCGTACGCCGTTCGACCTTCCGGAAGCGGAATCCGAGCTTGTTCAGGGCTTCAATACTGAATACAGCGGCATGAAGTTCGCGATCTTCTACGTCGCGGAATACGCCAACATGTTCCTTGTCTCCGCGGTCGCCGTGTGCCTCTTCCTGGGTGGCTGGCAAAGCCCGTTCGGCAGCGCCCTTTCCGGACCGATCTGGGGGGTCTTCTGGATCGTCATCAAGGGAATGGCATTCGTCTTCTTCCAGATCTGGCTCCGGTGGACACTTCCCCGTTTGCGCGTCGACCAATTGATGTACGTTTCGTGGAAGGTCATGACGCCAATGTTGTTCGTGTGCGTCTTCGCGGTAGGCCTCATCCTTGTGTTGTAAGGCGAACGAAAAGATCATCACGCAAAGACGCAGAGAATGAAATTGTGTCCGATCACAAGCAGCACGTCTTTCGTCTCACGACTAACGACTCACATCTTACGATCTGCGCTTTACATCTGACTTCTGACCACTGACATTTGTACATGGCGACGGCTCTGAAAATCTACTTCACCGACATCTACCGTGCGCTGTATACGGTTGCCGTCGGTCTGAAGCTGACATTCCTCCACCTCTTCACGCCGTCGGTGACGATTCAGTATCCCGATGTAAAGCTCAAGCTTCCAGAACGGGCGCGCAACCGGCTGTATGTCAACATCGACGACTGCATCGGCTGCGACCAGTGCTCCATGGCATGCCCGGTCGACTGCATCACGATCCAGACGATCAAGTCGACGCCGGATGTAGACCTTGGAACGACGTCCGGAGGGAACAAGAAGCGTCTGTATGTATCGCAGTTCGACATCGACATTGCCAAGTGCTGCTACTGCGGGTTATGCGTGTATCCGTGTCCGACGGAATGCATTGTGATGACGGATGTCTACGAGTTCGCCGAATTCGATCGGCAGAACCTCTTGTATAATTTCAGCTCCATGACCCCCGCCGAAATAACCGTGGCGAAAGAAAAGGCGAAGAAAGCGGAGGAAGAGGCGGCGGCAAAAAAAGCTGCAGCCGCAGCAGCACCCAAACCGCCGGCGGCCCCGGGCACGCCTCCGCCGGCAGCCCCGACGACTCCGGGCACCTGAGACACAAATGGACCTCGCAACCGTCATTTTCTATGTTTTCGTCCTGATCACGCTCGGCTCGGCCGCTGTTGTGGTGGTGTCGCGCAACATCGTCCGCGCGGCCTTCGCACTCCTGTTCACGCTCTTCGGCGTTGCAGCCATGTACGCTTTCCTGATGGCCGACTTCCTCGCCGTGACACAGCTTCTCGTGTACGTCGGGGGCATTCTCGTGCTGCTCATCTTCGGCGTCATGCTGACGAACCGCCAGATTTCCGTAGATATCAAAACCGGTACCGTGCAGACCTGGCTTGCCGCATTGATCGTGGCGGCGCTCGGTGGAACGCTTGCGGGCATTGTCTGGTCAACCCAATGGAATATCCTGAGTCAACCGCCGGCGGAAACTGCCGGAGCACCGAAGATCGGCGAGATGTTCCTCGGCTCATATCTGCTCCCGTTCGAGATCGCGTCCGCCGTTCTTCTCGTCGCACTCATCGGCGCAGCGCTGATCGCCCGGCGGGAGAGGACTTCCTGATCTGGACATGAATATGGACGACATTCTCACCTGGCTTGAACATCCCGGACTGACCCACTTCCTTCTGTTAAGCGTCCTTCTCTTCTCGATGGGCCTGTATGCCATCCTGACTCGGAAGAACGCTATCATGGTGCTCATGGGCATTGAATTGATGCTCAACGCGTCGGGGATAAATTTTATCGCGTTCGGGAGATACAGCACGGGGACATTCGATGGACAGGTGATCACGGTGTTCGTCATCATTCTCGCAGCCGCCGAAGCCGCCATCGCGCTCGCTATCGTGCTGAACATCTACCAGACGTTCAATACGGTGAATGTCGACGAGATCAATAAGCTGAAAGACTAATGGAGTGCGGAACGAAGATAAACGGTCCAAACAGGCCGAACTTTCCAAACTCTCCAAGCCGAGTATTCAAGCCCATTCGCGTCCATTCGCGGTTTGATCTTTCGATTCAGCACCTCATGATTTTTGACATCGCTCTTCCATAACTCGACCAAATGTCGCCCGATACGCTCCTCCAACTGGCCGTCGCCATTCTGCTGCTCCCGCTGCTGAACTTTGTCGTGCTTGTGTTCTTCAGCAAACGGCTTCCGCGGCAGGGAGACTGGCTCGCGACCGGCGTTCTTTTCGTCGTCCTCCTGATGTCCATTGTGGTCCTGGCGACAAAACTCGGGACCTACCACGACGAAACTCTCCAACGCAGTTTTCCATGGGTCGACTTCGGCAACGTTCCGGGGTTCGGTCCCCTCACGCTCCAGCTCGGCATCATGGTCGACAATATCGCCGCCATTATGATGGTGGTCGTGGCGATCGTCTCCTCATTTGTGCATCTCTTTTCGATCGACTACATGCGGGGCGACGTCCGGTACGGACGATATTTTGCCTACCTGGGCGTCTTCACGTTTTCGATGCTGGGCATCGTCATCACGAACAATTTCTTCATGATGTATGTGTCGTGGGAATTGGTTGGACTCTCTTCCTATCTCCTCATCGGACACTGGTTTGAGAAAAAGTCGGCGTCGGACGCGGCGAACAAGGCGTTCATCGTCAACCGCATCGGTGATGTCGGCATGTTCATCGGCATCATGATCCTGTACGCTACATTTCACACTCTCTCATTCGATCCGATCTTCGCGGCAATCGGGGCTGGACAGATTCCCATGGGGAGCGAAGCGTGGTTGACGGCGGCCGGAATTCTCGTGTTCTGCGGCGCCGTCGGCAAATCGGCTCAGTTCCCGTTGCACGTGTGGCTGCCCGATGCGATGGAAGGCCCGACGCCGGTCAGCGCGCTCATCCATGCTGCGACGATGGTGGCAGCGGGCGTGTATCTGGTGACGCGCACATTCGCGATGATGACGGCCGACGCGCTCGTGGTCATAGCACACGTCGGCGCGATCACCGCGTTCATTGCGGCGACGATCGCCGTCACGCAGAACGATATCAAGAAAGTACTTGCCTATTCCACCGTGAGCCAGCTTGGCTACATGGTCATGGGGCTCGGCGCCGGCGCGTACACCGCGGGATTCTTCCATCTCTCGACGCATGCGATGTTCAAGGCCGGACTTTTTCTCGGCTCGGGTTCAGTCATTCATGCCATGCACCATGCGCTCCACCATGCCAACGATCACCACACCGATGCGCAGGATATCCGGAACATGGGCGGCCTTCGGGCGAAGATGCCGGTCACGTTCTGGACGTTCCTCATCTATACGCTCGCCATTTCCGGCGTGCCGCTGACGTCCGGGTTCCTTAGTAAAGATGAACTCCTTGCGGGAACGCTTGCCTTCGGCGAGTTGACGGGGCACATGCTCATCCCCATTCTGGCGTTCGGCGTTGCGGGCATGACGGCCTTTTACATGTTCCGGCTTGTCATTCTCACGTTCCTTGGCGAGCACAAGGATCCCCACCGCTTCGATGCGGTCCATGAATCGCCGTGGACGATGACCGTACCGTTGACCGGCTTTGCGATTCTGTCATTCTTTGCCGTGTTCACCGGCACATTCAATCCGTTCAGCGCCGAGGGGTGGTTCACGGATGCCGTGCAACGGCCTGCGAGCGTGGTTCCGGCGGCCGTCGCGGCAGCAGGCAACGAAGTTTTCGGCGAAGCGTTGCATCATGCTCACGGAACGGCGATGATCCTTTCGCTGATCATCGCGGGTACCGGCATCCTTCTCGCGTTTGTCACCTACTACTGGCGGAAGATCAACGCGGACGCGATCGCGGAAAAAGTGAAGCCGCTCTACACATTCCTCCTGAACAAATGGTATTTCGACGAACTCTACGATGCGACGGCAGTTAAAGGAACGCTGGCGTTGACTAGGGCTTACGCATGGTTCGACGCGACCGTCATTGACGGCATTGTTAACGGTACTGCCAGGTGGACCCTGGGCGTGACAACTGGAACCCGCAACACATGGGAAGAAGGGAATTTCGGCGCGATAGCCTACAGCATTGCGGCCGGAATGGCGTCGGTCTATGCAGGATGGCTGCTGGCTTCGGGACTGGCTCCGGCAGAACCGTCGCTCGGAGCGATCATCCAATACGGACTCCTGGGCATCGGTGCGGCTGGATTGTCGTTCTTCCTGTTCTATGTCGGCGTCGGCGGGTTCGACAACAAGATCGTCGACGGTCTTGTCAATTTGGTCGCCTCTCTTGCGGGTTTCTTCGGTATCGTGAGCCGCCGGTTGCAAACGGGGCGGATACAGACATATTTAGCGTTGGCGTTGCTGGGTGTCATGGTGTTTTTCCTGTGGTTCCGGGGCTGAGGATGATCCTGCGCATTTCCTTTTTTGACGCACGGAAAGGAGATTACCGCAAAGAAGCAAACGAAGAAAAGTGAGGTCGCAGAGAAGGATACTAATAAATAGAGAAGATTTAACCCCTGCGTCCTTTCTTCTTCACTTTGCTTCTTTGCGGTAAATCTTCAACGATCGCAGATACTTCAGATTCGAGTTTAGAATATTCCAAATATCGCAACAGTCTTTTCCCGGGTTTGATTGAGGAGTAGAATTTCATGGAAATCTTCGGCATCGGCGTTCTGAGTTGGCTAACGTTCCTCCCCATTGTCGGCATGCTGGCCGTTTTGATGATTCCCAAAGGGAACGAAGCCATCGTAAAATGGACGGCCCTCGGCATCACGGGACTCCAGCTCATCCTGGCGGTTGTGGTATATCTGAACTTCGACCCGAGCCTCAGTGGGATCAACAACGTCGATTCGATGCAGTTCGTAGAGAAGGCGAAGTGGATCGATGTGTCGGCGAACTCATGGGTCGGCAGGATCCAGATCGAGTACTTTCTCGGCATTGACGGTCTGTCGTTCCCGATGGTGATTCTTACCGCGCTCATTTGTTTTATCGCCGTTATTGCCTCGTGGAACATCCCCAAGGCGCTCAAAGGCTACATGGCCATGCTGCTCCTGCTCGACACCGGCATGATGGGAGTCTTTGTCGCTCTCGATTTCTTCCTGTTCTACGTATTCTGGGAGGTCATGCTGCTGCCGATGTATTTCCTCATCGGCATTTGGGGCGGCCCGCGGCGGGAATACGCAGCCATCAAGTTCTTCCTGTATACGCTCTTCGGCAGTGTGCTCATGCTGCTGGCGATGATCGCGCTGTACTTCAGCGTCACTGTGCCCGACGCCGTCACAGGGGAAAGGATCCACACCTTCAACATGCTGGCGATGATGGATCCTGCGAACTACGACCCGAATTCGCTCCTCGCCGGCATGGGAACGACGTTCCGATCGCTCGCGTATCTCGGACTCTTTATCGGCTTTGCGATCAAAGTGCCGATCTTTCCGTTCCACACATGGCTGCCGGACGCGCATGTTGAGGCGCCGACTGCGATCAGCGTCATTCTTGCGGGCGTCCTGCTGAAAATGGGAACATATGGTTTGCTCCGCGTCAGCTTCCCGATGTTTCCTGACATCGCTACGGCTTGGGTCGTTCCACTCGGCATTCTAGCGTTCATCAACATCGTCTACGGCGCTTTGTGCGCGATGGCGCAAAAGGACTTCAAGAAACTCATCGCCTATTCCTCCGTCAGCCACATGGGCATTGTCCTGCTCGGCATGGCGGCAATGAACACGCAGGGCATGATGGGGGCCGTCTTCCAGATGTTCAATCACGGCACGATCACTGCAATGCTCTTTTTGATCGTCGGCGTCGTCTACGACCGCGCACACACGCGCGACCTGGACGCCTTCGGCGGACTCGCCATCACAATGCCGAAATACACGGGCATCATGACCGTGGCCTTTTTCGCCGCGCTCGGTCTGCCCGGACTCAGCGGCTTCATCTCCGAGGCCTTTTCCTTCCTCGGAGCATTTCAAGTGGACGAACTGCGGGTGATCACCATTGCCTCAACGCTCGGAATCGTCCTGACCGCGGCCTACATGCTGTGGACGCTGCAGCGTGTGTTCCTGGGCAAGCCGAACGAAAAGTGGGCCGGGATGCCGGACATCAACGGGCGCGAATTGTCGGCGCTCGTTCCGCTCGCTATCATCGTACTCGTGCTGGGCATCTATCCGTCGCTCCTGCTCAATTACATGAGCACATCGTTGAATCATCTGATCGACATCGTCCGGACCGGCGGCCAGGGCATGGCCATGCTGCCGTGACGTTCCGGAAAGGTTTTCGCCATCATGGTTGAGCAAGTGCTCCAAAATCTCTCCCAATTCGTCCCCGAGACGGTCCTCCTCGTCACGTTCTGTGCAGTCATCCTCACCGATGTGATCCTGAAGGGACGGCCGATGGCCGCATTGGGCGTGGGGCTCGCAGGGACCGTTGCCGCCGGGATTCTCGCTGCGGGACAATTCGGCGCCCCCCAGGCGGTCTTTCACGGAATGATTTCGGTCGACCCGTTCGCCGCGTTCTTCAAAGTGCTCGTGGCCGTGTCGACCGTCTTGGTCTTCCTTATTTCACTGTACTCATCGGAAGTACGGTCGGCGGTGAAAAGGATGGGGGAATATTCCGCCCTCATAGTGTCGGCAACCTTGGGAATGTTCCTGATGGCGGGTGCTTCGAACTTGCTGATGATCGTCCTGGCGCTCGAATTGACCTCCTTGAGCTCCTACATCCTCGCGGGGTATACGAAGGAAGCTCCCGACTCGAGCGAAGCGTCGCTGAAATACATTCTCTACGGTGCGATGTCGTCAGGAGTGATGTTGTACGGAATCTCGCTGGTCTACGGCTTGACGGGCGCGACGGAGCTGACCGGCGTACGGATCGCACTCGCAGCCGGAGCAGGCGTGAACTATCCGCTCCTGCTCGTTGCAAGCATCATGATCGTTGTCGGGTTCGGCTATAAGATCTCCGCCGTCCCGTTCCACTTCTGGACTCCCGACGTCTACGAAGGAGCTCCCATCACGATCACCGCATTCCTCTCCGTGGGATCGAAAGCAGCCGGATTTGCGATGATGATCCGGTTTTTCGTCACGACGTCCTATGGCGACCTCGGCTCCATGCTGGGCGTCCTGCAGGGATTCGAATGGCCCAAGCTTGTCGCCATCATTTCCGTCCTATCGATGACGCTCGGCAACCTTGTGGCCATCTGGCAGGATAACCTGAAACGCATGCTCGCGTATTCAAGCATCGCGCATGCGGGGTACATGTTGATGGGCGTTGTCGTGTTCACGCAGAACGGACTTTCAGCCGTCCTCATCTACCTGGTCGTCTACATGTTCATGAACCTGGGGGCGTTCTACGTCGTCATGCTCGTCGCGGGCGCGACCGGAAGCGAAGATATCAACGCGTATCGCGGGTTGTCGCAGCGGGCGCCCCTGCTGAGCGTCGCCTTGGTGATTTTCCTCATATCGTTGACTGGACTTCCGCCCACTGCCGGGTTCGTCGGCAAATTGTATATTTTTTCAGCACTCCTTGACGCAAAATGGATGTGGCTGGCGGTAATTGGAGCTATCAACAGCGTCATTTCGCTGTATTACTATGTGCGCGTTGTGCGCAATATGTACCTGCGTGATACAGAAGTTTCCGCCCCTCCGGTCGTGCTCACTCGTCCTCAGACGGTCCTGTTGTTTGTGATGCTGATTCCGACGCTTCTGCTCGGACTGTATTTTGCTCCCCTCGTTGACCTGGCGCACGCCTCAGTTGCACTCTTTGGAGTACGTTGATCTCAATATTTGGAAGTCCCCGCGCGCAATGCACGGGGACTCCGCTCTCGTTTCCCATGTCCCCAATCCCCGACCATATCCTCCTGGCCGATGACAACGAGGCGTTTGCCGAATTGCTCGCCGACCAATTGACCTCCGAATACGGGTATAAGACCCACGTGGTCCACGACGGCCTTGCCGCGAAAGAGGCGCTGGCCGCGCCCGACGCCTTCTACAGCCTTGTGATCGCCGATTACGACATGCCAATGGCGACGGGTTTGGAGTTATTGCGGTGGATGGGTGAAAAGGGAATGAAAACGCCGGTCATCGTTTTGACGGGAGCCGGCACGGAAGAGGTCGCTGTGCGGGCGATGAAGCTGGGTGCATACGACTATCTGAAGAAAGAGGAATTGGACATTCAGCGCCTCGTAACGACCGTTCGTGCAACGATTGAACGGCGTCGCGCGCGGGCCGCGGAAGAGCTTGAGGCTGAGCGCACACGCGAAGTCGCGCTGAATCAGGCCGCAACCGACCAACTCCGTACGATCCTCGGAGGAATCGCCCCTATGCTTTCATCTGCCCTTGCGGGCCTGGAGGCAGGGCTCGATAGGCTGCACGAAGATCTCGGCTCGGTGCGGAAGAAGGACCAGGAATCCACCGGTATAATTGTGGATCAGCTGCGAAAAGAAGCGTCGAAGATCCAGGCAGGTTTGAAAACCCTGCTTGACCTGTACGCGCTGACCTATTCACACCGTTCACATTTAGATGAACTGGAAACACTGGGCAAACAACTGGAGAAGCAGAAGGGGAAATGAGAGGGGAATAGCCAGGTTGGTTGATTGGTGAATGCGCTCACATAAGGCGCACGTTGGTCAAGAGCAGTTCGCTCTTATTGCTTCAGACTGCCTACTCGTTCACAGATTAACCTCACGCCTTCCAGTACCAACGACGGTTCTGCATGTTCCAGCGCGCGGGAGTGTTTGCTGATGAACGAAGAGAATCCGCCCGTGCCGATGACGTGCGGCGCCTTCCCTTCCCGCTTCTCGAGCACGGACTTCAACCGGCCGATCATTCCTTCCATCGCGTCGATTGCTCCGTAGAGAATTCCCGCCTGCATGCTGCTCACCGTATCGATGCCGATAAGTGAAGAAGGAAAATGCAGTTCCACCCGGGGTAATTGTGCTGTTCGGCGGTGAAGGTCCGCAGCCGACGTTTCCACCCCCGGCGCAATCACACCCCCAAGATAATCCCCGTTCGCGCCCACAACATCATACGTTGTCGCTGTGCCGAAATCGACGATAATGAGCGGACCGCCGAACTTCGCATAACCGGCCACCGCATTGCACAGTCTGTCGGCGCCTACGGCGAGCGGATCGGCATAATGAATGCGAATCCCCAGGTCAAGCCTTGCGCTGATAACGACCGGACGAGCAAGAAACAAACCGTTCGATGCCGATTCGTAAAAAATCGTGGCGGAAGGAACGACGGAAGAGATTCCCATCCCCGTGACGGATGAGGAAGCGATGGAATGATCGCTCAGGCAGGATCGCAGAAATCGTCCGGCGTCGTCTGCAGAAGTCACCTCGGCCGTTGGAAAACGGCGCTCGACGATCAGACGTTTTCCGTCAAACAGGCCGACGACGGTATGAGAGTTTCCTATGTCAACGGCGAGAAGCATTCGCGTTGATTCGCCGGGAATTGTGGGGAGGGTTCATCTTCACCATTTCTGCGCGCTTTGCGCCTTCGTGCGGCTATTGCTTCTCTTTCGATTGGAATCAGCGGGTCTCAGTGATCGTTACATCCCCGGCATACACCGTCCGGGGACCGCCAGGCAGGTCTACGATAAGTCCCCCTTCTTCGTTGAGACCCAGGGCAACGCCCTCGAGTCTCTCGTTCCCATGCTCGATCGTGATCTTTCGACCGAACGTCACGCATCGTTGTTTCCATTCCTTCATCAATATTTCGCCGCTTCCCCGGATCATGGCTTCATACAGGCTTTCGATCGACGCAAGGACGGTCTGAAAGAGCTGGAGGCGATCGACAGACCTTCCGCTGGCGATCTTCAAGGAGGTCGCTGTAATGGCGAGTTCCTCGGGAAACGCCGACTGATTGACGTTGATGCCGATGCCGGCGATGGCTGTGGCAGCCCCTTCGGAAGCGCTCTGCTCGACCAGGATTCCAGCGCACTTTCGTCCGTTCAGCACCAGATCGTTCGGCCACTTTGTGTGGACCCTGGTACCGATCACATGCTCGACTCCACGCGCGGCCCCTTCTGAGAGGAGAAAAGGAAGCTGCCACATCGGAGCCTCCGGCGGCGGGCGGAAAACGATCGACAACAACAGATTCTTTCCCCTCTCAGACATCCAGATGCGGCCCTGGCGGCCGCGGCCCGACGTCTGATACTCCGCGATAACGACGGTCCCTTCTTCGATACCGGAGTCCGCAAGCGTGCGCGCGCATGCGTTCGTGCTGTCCAATTCCTCGAACAGGAACAATTTACGGCCCAGACTGCGCGTTGTCAGCGACGCAAGCAGAGCCTCCTTCCGCAATGACGGTTCGCTCACTTCGCCGGGTTCTTGGCCAGGGGATGGTCCAACTGGGCGACCTTCCATCCTGTGTAGTAGATCAGCCGCCCGATGCGTGCCATTCGGTCGTAGAGGATCTTGTCGGGAGTGTCGGACGGTTTGTGATAATCCTGGTGCTCCCCCGTAAAAAAGAATACGACGGGAATGCCGTTCTTGGCAAAATTGTAATGGTCGCTCCGAAAATAGAATCGGTTGGGGTCGTTCTCGTCGTTGTAGGTGTAATCAAGATGAAGGTTCACTGTCTCTGCATTCGATGACGTCAACAAAGAGTCCAGTTCCTTGCTGATTTTGTCAGACCCGATGACATAGACATAATTCTCGTCGCTCTTCTTTTGATACGAGTAGCCGATGCGTCCGACCATATCAGTATTCAGGTTTGCAGCCGTCTTGTCGAGGGGGAGGATGGGATGTTGAACGTAGTACGACGAACCGAGCAGGCCCTTTTCTTCGCCGGACACGGTCATGAAGAGCACACTCCGTTTCGGTTTCACCGGATTGGCTGCATACGCTTCGGCGATCTCGAGGACTGTCGATGTGCCCGAACCGTCATCGTCGGCGCCGTAGAATATTACACCGGATGCATTCGAGCCCAGATGGTCGAAATGCGCGGTATAAACAACCACCTGATCCTTGAACACGGGGTCCGAGCCCTCGAGAAAACCGACAACATTCTCTGCAACGCGCGTTTCACGAATGACAGAATTTGCGATGGTGACCGCGGCGTTCTTGAGAAATACGGGAGTGAAGGCGCTGTCGGCCAAGGCCTTCGCGCGGAGCGTCGCGACCGTCATCCCCGAACCCTTCAGCAGCTCTTCTGCCCTCGTTGGAGAAAGATACACGCGGAGCAACTGCTGTTGGAACCCTCCGCCCGCGGCTCCTTTGAGACGCATCTGTCCCTTGTCCATGCCGAAACTGCCGAGCGTTGTTGCGATGGCATCAAAAGACGCGCGACCGGTGTCCTCCGTGATCGTCATAAGCACGAACGAACCGGAATCGCGGCGGGTGGCGAACAACTTCCCCATAAATCCTTCCGAAGTCGTATCTGCGGCACGATTCCTCGGTCCAAGGATGGAGACAATGATATGACCGGCGATCTTCTGTTTCATCGCAGGATCGAGCTTGTTATCCGTATACCCGACGAACGCGACGGGAGCAGTGATCGTGGTCTCTTTTAGGGATGTTGACAGATATCCGTTCCCCCATGGCGTTGTTGCACCATTGATCGTTAGGAATGACGAGACGTAGTTGATCCTCGAGACCTCGACATCGTACCGCTGGAAAAACGAGTTGCTATCCCCCACGGGCTTCAGACCCAGCCGCTGGAACTCACCGGCGATATAGCGCGCGGCTTTTTGCTGGCCAGGCATAGAGGTTTCGCGTCCAGCCATACTGTCCGACGCGAGAATGAACAGGTGCTTGCGAAGGTCGGTCCCTGTTATGGACTCAATTCCCATTGCGGCGCTCGGATCGGAACTCTGACAGAAAGCTACGTTTGAAAGGAACAGGAATGCGGCGAGAATAAACCTCATCAGAATGCTCCCAGTGTGGTTACGAAGGACAGAAAACATAGCGAAAGAGTTTGAAGGATTCAATCGAACCACATACTGCAAAAATTGCAGTAAGACTTGACAAAATGTTATGTCTCAATGACTTCTATCTGACAAACTGTAGGACAATATGGCAGTAACAGAATATTGACTTATCGTCGGGGTGCGATTTCTGCAGGAAATCGCAAGATCTAGTTATGGCACAGAGATTGGGATGTAGGATGAAGGAAATCAACAACACACCCAAAATAAGGAGGTCAACAATGATGATCCGATGGAATCCAACGCGCGACCTTGTTGCGTGGCCCTTAGAGCTCACCAGCGCTCAGAGGGAAATGAACAAACTCATCAACAATTTTTTCCATAGCAACAACGATGAGAACGGCGTTGCTGCCGCCTGGACCCCGGCAGTTGACGTTATTGAGAACGACAACGAGTACATCGTTCGTGTCGAGTTGCCCGGCGTCAACAAGAACGATCTCAAAATCACGCTCGAATCCAACGTCCTCACGATTGCCGGCGAGAAGAAGGCCGAGGAGGAAGTCAAGCGAGAGGACTATCACCGCATCGAACGCACCTACGGGTCGTTCCAGCGCTCCTTTACGCTGCCGACCATGGTCAACGCCGACAAAATCGATACGCTGTTCCAGGATGGCATACTGAGGGTAACACTCCCGAAGGCGGAAGAGGCGCGTCCTCGGCAGATCGAAGTAAACGTGAAGTAACACAGTGAACGCATCGCAGGACGGCGGCCCGGCTCGAGCAGAGCCTCGGCCGCCTGTCCGCGTTCATTCATACTCGTTGCGTCCGTTGCGCGATACCTTGCAAAGACTTACGTCTTCACCAACACACACCATGAATACGGCGTTCTGCAGGCGCCATAGTCCTGCATCAGTGTAAGAGGAGGATCTCAACATCATGTCATCGAAATCAAGCAAGATCATCGGTATCGACCTTGGAACAACCAATTCCGTGGTGGCGGTCATGGAAGGGAACGATCCCGTCGTCATCGCCAACGCAGAAGGGGCGCGAACAACGCCGTCGGTCGTGGGGTTTGCGAAGTCGGGGGAACGGCTGGTCGGTGCCGCCGCCAAACGCCAGGGTGTGACCAACGCGCAGCATACCGTTTACTCCATCAAGCGATTCATGGGCCGTTTCTTCAATGAAGTGAATGAAGAGATGAAACTGGTCCCCTACAAGGTCGTCCATGGCGATAACAACACCGCCCGGGTGCAGATCGGCGACCGTGTCTACTCTCCACCGGAGATCTCGGCCATGATTCTCCAGAAAATGAAGCAGACGGCCGAAGATTATCTCGGTTCATCCGTGACCGACGCGGTGATCACCGTTCCGGCGTATTTCAACGACGCTCAGCGACAGGCGACGAAGGAAGCTGGCGAGATCGCGGGACTTAACGTTCGGCGCATCGTCAACGAGCCGACGGCCGCAGCGCTTGCGTACGGCCTGGACAAGAAACAGAAGAGCGCAAAGGTTGCCGTCTTCGACCTCGGCGGCGGCACGTTCGACATCTCCATCCTCGAGCTGGGCGAAGGAGTATTCGAGGTGAAGTCGACGAATGGCGATACGCACCTTGGCGGGGACAATTTCGACATGCGCGTGCTCGAGTGGATTGCCGACGAATTCAAGAAGACGGAAGGCATCGACCTCCGCAAGGATCCGATGGCGCTCCAGCGGCTCCGTGAAGCGGCTGAAAAAGCCAAGATGGAACTCTCGCAGCTCCAGCAAACGGAGGTCAATTTGCCGTTCATTACCGCAACGGCCGACGGACCGAAACATCTCAATATGACATTGTCACGGGCGAAGTTTGAACAGCTCGTGGACGACCTCGTGCAGCGGTGCGTTCCACCGACTGAAAAGGCGCTGAAAGACGCGGGTTTGTCGACCGGTCAGGTGGATGAGATCATCCTCGTCGGCGGTATGACGCGCATGCCCCGCATTCAGCAACTGGTGAAGGAGCTCTTCGGTAAGGAAGGCCACAAAGGAGTCAATCCGGATGAGGTCGTTGCTGTCGGCGCGGCCATCCAGGGGGGCGTGCTCGCCGGCGACGTCACCGACGTGCTGCTGCTCGATGTGACGCCGTTGACCCTCGGCATCGAAACGCTGGGAGGCGTGATGACGCAGATGATCCAGGCGAATACTACGATTCCGACCCGGAAGAGCGAGATCTTTTCGACGGCGTCGGACAGCCAGCCGTCTGTGGAGATCCATATTCTGCAGGGTGAGCGACCGATGGCAGTCGACAATCGTACGCTCGGCAGGTTCCACCTCGACGGCATTCCGCCGGCGCCGCGCGGCGTTCCGCAGATCGAAGTTGCCTTCGATATCGATGCGAACGGCATTCTCCACGTGTCCGCGAAGGACAAAGCGACGAACAAGGAACAAAGCATCCGCATCACGTCGTCGAGCGGACTGAGCAAAGAAGAGGTCGAAAAAATGAAGACCGATGCCTCTGCTCACGCTGCGGAAGACAAAAAGCGGAAAGAGGAGGTCGAGACGAAGAATCAGGCGGATTCCCTCGTGTTCACGACACGAAAGCAGATAAAAGATATGGGGGACAAAATGCCCGCCGACGTGAAAGGGCGCCTGGAGACGGCCGCCTCCGCGCTTGAGGAAGCTATCAAAACCGGCAATCTGTCGGATATCAAGGCCAAGTCCGAGGCACTGAACGCGGTCTGGAATGAAGCTTCGACGAAGATGTACGAATCCGTCAAGAATCAACCTGGCGCGCAACCCGGACCGGATGAACAGGGTCCGCAAGGCGGTCAACCCGGCGGTCAGCAAGAAGGCCAATCCGGCGACGGAGGCAAGAAGGTTGAGAATGCGGATTTCGAAGTCATGGACGACAAGTAAAATCAGACCTTCGGTCGGATTTTACAGCACGAAACGGAAGGCGAGGAGATTCCTCGCCTTTTGTTTCACCGATGACCTTGACAACGAGCTCTTAAATGGTCATTACTCCCTTTGCGCTCTTTGTGCCTCTTTGCGGCTAGATTTTTCTTCTTGACCGGGTCTTTCAAGAAAGAACGGAAATGAACTTCAACAAATTCACGATCAAATCTCAGGAAGCGGTCCAGACGTCGCAAGAGATCGCTACGTCGTACGCGAATCAGTCGCTGGAACCAGAGCATCTGCTCGCTGCACTTGTGCAGGACAGCGATGGGATCGTCGTTCCCATCCTCCAAAAAGTGGGTGCGAACGTTAACTACCTGAAGATCAAGATCCTCGAGTCGATCGAGAAGCTGCCGAAGGTACAAGGGGCAGGCGTGGGAAACATCCATCTTTCTTCCTCCCTTGGACAAGTCTTCGAGACCGCACAGAAGGAAGCGCAGAAGCTCAAAGACGAGTACATCAGCACGGAACATTTGCTGCTCGGGTTGTTGGAACGACCGTCGGGCGCTTCGCGATTGCTGACAGACCAGGGCGTCACCATGGACCTGGTTTACAAGGCGCTGAAGGAAGTCCGCGGCTCTCAGCGAGTGACCGATCAAACTCCCGAAGAAAAGTACCAATCACTCGAACGATTCGGCCGCGACCTAAATGAGCTCGCTCGTCAGGGAAAGCTCGACCCGGTCATTGGCCGCGAAGAGGAGATCCGCCGCGTGCTCCAGGTCCTGTCGCGCCGGACAAAGAACAATCCAGTCCTCATCGGTGAGCCGGGTGTGGGCAAGACGGCGATCGCCGAGGGGATCGCCTACCGCATTATTCAGGGGGACGTCCCGGAGACGTTGAAGACAAAACGGATCATCGCTCTCGACATGGGCTCGCTCGTTGCCGGAACGTCGTTCCGGGGACAATTCGAAGAGCGTCTCAAAGCTGTGTTGAAGGAAGTGACGGAATCGAACGGGGAGATCATCCTGTTCATCGATGAGCTCCATACGCTCGTCGGCGCCGGGGCGGCCCAAGGGGCCGTCGACGCGGCGAACATGCTGAAACCGGCGCTCTCGCGGGGTGACCTGAGGGCGATTGGGGCGACGACCATCGACGAATACCGGAAACACATTGAAAAAGACCCGGCGCTCGAACGAAGGTTCCAGCCCGTGCTCGTGGACGAACCGTCGGTCGAAGATACGATCTCGATCCTCCGCGGGCTGAAGGAGCGATACGAGGTGCATCACGGTGTCCGCATCACCGACGGTGCTATCGTTGGCGCCGCACAGTTGAGTCATCGCTACATTTCCGACCGCTTCCTTCCGGACAAGGCGATCGATCTTATCGATGAAGCGGCGTCCAAACTGAGGATAGAGATCGATTCGATGCCCGAGGAGCTCGATTCCGTCGAACGAAAGATCAAGCAGCTCGAGATAGAACGGGAGGCCGTCAAACGGGAAAAGGACGAAGCCTCGCAGAACCGGCTGGATGCGATAGAGCGCGAGCTCGGCGACCTGAATACGGAGCGGTCGGGTTTGAAGACTCACTGGGCGCTGGAAAAAGACCTGATCCATGCTCTCCGGTCGATGAAGGGGGAGATGGAAAAGGCGAAGAATGAAGCAGATCAGCAGGAGAGGCAGGGGAACCTCGGTCGGGTGGCGGAATTGCGCTACGGCGTGGTCACCGGGCTCGAAAAGAAGCTCAAAGAGGCCTCGGCGAAATTGGCGGAAGTGCAACGAGACAGGAAAATGCTGAAGGAAGAGGTGGATGCAGAGGATGTCGCGGAGATCGTCGCGAAGTGGACCGGCATTCCGGTACAGAGAATGCTGGAAAGTGACCGGACCAAGCTCCTGAAACTCGAAGAGCGTCTCCACGACAGAATCATCAACCAGGTCGAGGCCGTAAAGGCTGTCGCCGACGCGATCCGGCGGTCGCGTGCCGGTCTGCAGGATGAAAAGCGCCCGATCGGCTCGTTCATTTTCCTCGGCAGCACCGGCGTTGGAAAAACGGAGTTGGCCAGAGCGCTGGCGGAATTCCTGTTCAACGACGAAACGGCGATGGCCCGCATCGATATGAGCGAATACATGGAGAAATTCTCCGTGTCCCGGCTCATCGGTGCGCCGCCCGGCTATGTCGGTTATGACGAGGGAGGGCAGCTTACCGAGGCTGTCCGGAGAAAGCCGTATTCCGTCGTCCTGCTCGACGAGATCGAAAAGGCAAATCCGGAGGTATACAACGTTCTGCTTCAGGTTCTGGATGAAGGGCGCTTGACGGACAGCAAGGGCCGGACGGTGAATTTCAGGAACACGATCATCATCATGACATCCAACCTCGGGTCGCACCTCATCCAGGAGCGGGTGCAACAGATCACCGAGGAGAACCGCGAGGACGTTATGGGCGAATTGCGTGTGAAGCTGTTCGATCTGCTCCGTCAAACCATTCGTCCCGAATTCCTGAACCGCGTCGACGAGGTGATTTTGTTCAAACCCCTGACCCTCGAGGAGATCCGCCAGATCGTCCGGCTCCAGTTACGCGACGTACAGCGAAGCGTGGGAGTGCGGAATATCACGTTGAAGTTCGGGTATGAGGTCGAGGAGTGGCTGGCGAACCGCGGATTTGACCCGACCTTCGGAGCCCGTCCGTTGAAGCGCGTCATCCAAAAATACATTGTCAATGCGCTTTCCGAGCGCCTCCTTTCAGCTGCTGTTGTGGACGGAGATACAGTCGAAGTGCGTTTGGGGAACCGCGGAGCGATTGAGTTCGTGCCGTCGGTGAAGACGGAGACGGTCGCGTGATAGGCGCTTGACAAGAGTACCCACGAATCAACACGAGTCTTCACGAATCGTCTATTGCTCATTCACGCACGCATTCGTGCGGATGAGTGGAGATTCGTGGGACATCTTTTTGACAAAATCCTTTTGTAACTTGTCTGCCAAACATGTGACGCCCTTCAATCCCTCTTTTCCCTCCTCTTGAAATACTCTTCTCTGATCGGCCACACGGTCGAGGTTCTCGGCGATATTCAGTCGTCGGAACAAGCTGCGGACACTATCATCGGCGCTTTTTTCCGCGCCCGCAAATACCTGGGGTCGAAGGACCGCCGTTTTGTGGCTGAGGCCACGTATGGTACACTTCGCCATTTGCGTCGCTGCGACCATGCCATTCAATCGGCTGCAGTTCCACACGAGAACACAACGCGCGAAGGAAAACTGCTTCTTGAGGTTGCCGCCTATCTCCTGGTGATCGAGGGACGGACGGATATTGCGGTCAAGGATTTCCAGGAGTTGGTTGACCAGGACGAAGAGAAGGAACGTATGGGGGGAGTGTTGTCGTCGCTGATGGCTGTGCGGGACACTCCTGCGGACGAAAGTGCGGTGCCGGCGGGCATACGCTGGTCCTTTCCGGAGTGGATGGTGGAACGATTTCGGCGGGACTTCGGCGATGACGCGGAACTTCTGCTCAGCTCCCTGAATGAGCCGCCGCCGTTGTGCGTCCGGGTCAACACACTGAAAACAAACGTCGACGAATGTCGGGCGCGGCTCATGGCCGAAGGCGTATCGACTGAAGTCAGCCCGATCTCGCCGCTGGGACTGGTCATTGCCAAGCGCGTCAACATGTTTGCCCTGGAGACGTTCAAAGAAGGATGGTTTGAAGTGCAGGATGACGGGAGCCAAGTACTACCGATTCTGATCGACCCGAAACCGTCGGCGAAAGTGCTCGATGCCTGTGCAGGCGCCGGCGGAAAAACGCTGGAATTTGCGGCGTTGATGAAGAATCGTGGCGAGATCGTGGCGACGGACGTTCACACCAACCGACTGGAGGAACTGCGGAGGCGTACACGACGGGCGGGAGCGTCGAACGTCAGAGTGAAGGAAGTCTCGTCTGTCGCAGACCTGGCTCCCGACCACACCGGCTGGTTCGACGTTGTGCTTGTAGATGCCCCGTGCAGCGGCGTCGGCACGATTCGGCGAAATCCGGGAATGAAGTGGAAAGTGACGGAGAGGACTGTGAACGAACTGGCGGTGAAACAGAGGGAGATCCTGCGTCAGTCGGCCCCGATGGTGAAACCCGGAGGATTGCTGACGTACGCCACCTGCACGCTATTCTGCGAAGAAAATGAGGCGGTTGTGAACGGGTTCCTTGAAGCCCAC
>Ga0155966_1057_pt1 | contig 38519 bp, 27 predicted proteins | sample RifCSPlowO2_02_FD_107620 | JGI IMG/M metagenome (GOLD analysis project Ga0155966, IMG submission 107620) | Ignavibacteria bacterium RIFCSPLOWO2_02_FULL_55_14 | reverse complement strand
TCTTGGCGGTCTTTGCGTTCTTGGCGCCCTTGGCGGTCATCTTTTCACAAGGCTCTTCGCTTTTTCCATGGCGTCCCGCAGCCTCAGCGCCTCCATGCGCGCCGCCTTCGCAAAATCATCCCCCGAAGACGCATACAAGATCGACCGGCTCGCATTGATAACGGCCAGGTCACCTTCGCGGGAGCATCCGTAGCGCACGACGGCCTCAATGTCGCCTGCTTGAGAGCCGACTCCGGGAATCAGCAGAGGAGCGTTCGGCACGAGTGAGCGGACCTTCTTCAATTCACGGGGATGCGTAGCTCCTATGACGTAACCGAGTGCGCCGCTTGTGTCCCACGTGCGTGCAGTTCGAATGACAAACTCAAAGAGGGGAGTCTTTCCGACGCGCTTTCGCTGAAAATCCTTTGATCCGGGGTTCGACGTCAGGGCAAGGAGAAAGACGCCTTTGTCTGGACGCGTGAGAAACGGCTCAACCGAATCGCGCCCCATGTAAGGACTTACGGTGACGGCGTCGAATTTCAGGTCATCAAAAAGTGCTGCTGCATATCGTTCCCCCGTGTTGCCAATGTCCCCACGCTTGCCATCGCCAATGGAGAGCACATCCTTCGGCATCAGCGACATCGTTCGATACAGAGTCTCCCATCCTGTCGATCCCATCGCTTCAAAGAAGGCCAGGTTCGGCTTATACGCGCAGACGAGATCGCTCGTAGCTTCAATGATGGCAGTTATGAACTTGATGATGCCGTCGGATTCCGCCTTTAAAGATTGCGGCAGCTTGGCGGGATCCACATCGAGCCCGACGCAGAGGAGGGAACGCTTTTGCAGCTGGATAGAACGGAGGCGATCAGTAAAGCTCATTGATACTTGGGAAAAAGAATTTCACGCAGAGGTCGCAGAGAATAATTTGTGATAATGTGTTTTGCCGGCCTTCTGCTGACTGCATCAAATCTCCGGAGACTCATGAAAAAGAGTACCGCCAAGAAGGCCAAGGTCCATTGATGACTCGTTCCGCCATGCACGCAAAGAAAGAAACTGATTAGGAAATTCATCTTGGCGTGCTTCGCGTTCTTGGCGTCCTTGGCGGTTAATCCTTTACCGTGCAATCACCAGCTTCCTCGCCTGCACCTGTCTGCCGTGTGCCTTCTCCCTTCTCATCCCCGCTTTCGAAAGTTCTTCCACATCATCGACTCAACCGGCTTGATCGTGCGGCGGTTGTACTTTGCCCCCTTTTTCTTGCTGTATGGAATCTCCACCTCGCCGCTCACTTCAAAGTAGATCAACTGTCCGATCGGCATGCCGGCATAGATGCGAACGGGTTGGCGGACGGATATCTCGAGCGTCCAGGTGTTGCAGAATCCGATGTCCCCTTTTCCCGCCGTCGCGTGGATGTCGATGCCCAATCGTCCGATACTGCTCTTTCCCTCGAGAAACGGCACGTGCCGGTGGGTTTCCGTGTATTCTTCCGTCACACCCAGGTAGAGCTTGCTGGGGACGAGGATGATGCCCTCTTTCGGAATGCGAAAGAAATTGACCGTGTTGTGCTTCTTGCAGTCGAGGATCTCGTCGTCATACATCGCCAGCCAGGCGCCAAGATGGACATCGTAGGAATTTGAGCCGAGATACTTCCGCCGGTAGGGGGTGATCACGATCGACCCCGCCTTCATCTCGGAAAGGATCTGCTTGTCCGTCAGGATCATGTTCTCGTGTGGCTCATGTGCGGGGCAAAATACAGGCTTATGGTCTCAATTCCAAACAGATCCCACGAAGTACACGAAGTGAAACCAATAAGTTCACGAAGCAAACACGTAAATGAATTTTCTTCGTGAACTTCGTGGGTAATCTTCTTTACGGGATCACTTCCTTGCTCTCCAGCGCCCCGAGGTCCACGCCATAGACGCGAAGGTTGTACGCATCTTGTCCCGTAAGATGATAGAATTCGTATCCCTCGCGCTTGTAGCGTGCGGCTGATTCTTTGTCCAGGAACCCGACGAGCGCGACCCAGCCGTGCGTGATCCGATCCTCCAATTCTTCAGTGTAGGTTCCATCCGACGCAAATGCCAGCATGGGCTCCCAGAACCCGACGACGAGAACTGCGCGTGATCGATGCCCGCGTGCCCAGCGCAAGATCGAGGCTCCGTACTCGAGTTGGCTCTGACGTTTCATCCAGTCCATCATCAGCGGGCCGCGCAAAACATCGACGGACAGTGTACGGCCGGCGAAATGCACCTCGGCCGAAAGCGGAGAAGTGCCGACGCTCCACGGCCGGTCTGTCGCATCGACGCTCACCAGGAACGAGGAAAGTATACATCCATATGCGACGAGGCGGAAGAGGGGACGCGGCATCACGAACATCGACAACAACAGCAGGAACGGTATGAGGGGAATGAGATATGCGGCCTCGGCAGGGAGGATGGCAAAAGCCGCAGCATAGAGGCCGATGACGAAGAGGCATGCGGTGCTCCAGACCCGCGCCTTGCCGACGGGTGGAACATACGGGACATTGCCGGCGAGGGCAAGGAATGACGCAACGACGAGCGCGCACGTTCCGACGATGCCGAAGGTATCGAAGGCGACGGTCTTGATCACAAACATCAGGGACCGCTCGCCCGGCGATACGAAAGAAAACATGCCTAGCCCATACTTCTGGAGCACCGGCACATAACACGCCAGGGAAACAACGAACGCGCCGGCACAGAGGGTGATCAAACGTCGCCGTCGTAGAGACAGTTCATTTGTGGATGTAGCGGCAAGGAGCAGGAGCGGCGCCAGCATGGCCCCGGAGGTGAGGCGGCAACCGACAGCAACGCCCAACAGAATGCCGGCGAATGTGAACCATTGTTTCGCGGCCGCATAGAAGGACGCGAGAATGAAGGTCATGGCCCACATGTAATCCATGGCCGCCATGCTGTTGATCAGGACGACCGGCACGCAGGCAAACGCGGCAGTGATGAGTGCAGGGTCGGGAAATCGGAGCGTCTCGACGAGAAAATAAAAGCAGAGGAATCCAAGACAGGAAACGATAAATGTCATCGCCAACGGGACCCAGGCGGGGTCGGAGGCGACGAGTGAGAACATGAACTCCGGAATCGGATATCCCGGAAGCCGGGAAGCTGCATATGTATGGTTCACCGCGATGTGTTTTGCGGTAAGCAGCATCCTCCAGGCGTCAGGGTCGAGACCGACGCTTATCCACGGAACATTGAGCATGAACGGGACCTCAATTGACCGCCACAGGATGCACCCGAATCTTCCATTCCGTGGTGACCCTTGACACGAATCGATGTGGATAGTTCTTACCCACGAAGCATTCAACCGCGAATGAACGCGAATAAAAATTGGGGTAAATAGTGAATAGTCAATCTTGACCTGAGCGAAGTTCTGGTGAGTGTAGTCGCACTTCGACTTCGCTCAGTGCGACCCTGAGTCACCCCGAAGGGTCGAACCAGTCGAAGGTCGTCAATAGAAAAGCGTTTAAAGAAGAACACCCCTCATTCGCGTTTATTAGCGTGCCTTCGCTGTTCGAATTCGATTGGCAGCCAAAAAACAAACGCCCGAAGACTCTACGAGCGCTTTACCGTTTGGTACGTTTGGAAATGTGGCACGTTTGGATTGTTTACGCTCTAATACTCTTTTCTATGCGCATATACGTTCATCAGCAATCCCGCCATCATCATGTCCGCAACCAGGGCCGAACCTCCGTACGAAAGGAACGGCAACGGTATGCCGATGACCGGAAGAATGGCCATCGCCATTCCCACATTAATGAGAATGTGGACCGCCAACACGCTCGCAATGCCGACGGCGAGTATGCTCCCAAAACGGTTGCGCGACTGGCCAGCCGTTCGTAATGCGCTGAACAACATCAGCGCAAACAATCCGAGCACAAGAACGCCGCCGAGGAACCCGAATTCTTCTCCCGGCACGCAAAAGATGAAGTCGGTCCATTGTTCCGGAATGTAATTTAACTGAGTCTGCGTTCCGTGCAAATATCCCTTGCCGAACAATCCCCCCGACCCTATAGCGATCTTGGATTGCAAGACGTTGTACCCCGCCCCAAGCGGGTCGGCGTTCGGGTCGAGGAATGTGGCGATCCGCCGCTGCTGGTATGGAGCAAGGCGATCATAGACGATCTGCACGCTCAGTCCGATGGCTATCGTTACGCCGAATGCGATTGCAGCCGCAAAATTGTTGCTGCGCAGGAGATATAGCACAAGAGCGCTCAGCGCAACGGCGACGAGAAATTCTCCCGTGCCGAACAACGCTCCTGCCGCGACGAGTATGGGGAGAAGCACGGATACGAGAATGAAATTCGATGCGCCGATCCAGTACAGCATGGGAAGCAGCGTTCCAAAAAACACGATCGTCGTTCCAAGGTCCGGTTGCGCGAGGATCAGGCCCATGGGGAGGAGAAAGATGCCGACTCCTACGAGAAAGTCTTTCAGCCGGGCGATCGAAACCTCAGGGCGTGAGAACCAGGCGGCCAATGCCATGACGGTCGCAATCTTCGCAAATTCTGATGGTTGTCCACCGAGTGTTCCGACGGCAAACCAGGACTTCGCCCCCTTTTTGGTCGCGCCGACGATGAGCACAAACACCAGGACGGCGATGATGAAGACATAGAACGCTCCGGCAAGCCGCTGGATGGTCTTGAGGGGAATGACGAAACTCGCGATCATCGCCACGAACCCGACCCCGGCGAATATGGCCTGCCGCGGGAACGAGTTGTTGATGTCGAACGTCGCAGAATAGATCGACAACAATCCAATCCCCACGAGCGCCAACGCGGCGATGAAGATGCGAAGGTCGAAATATTCTTTGAATGAGTTCATAAATGAGGGTCAATGAAACAAGTCAAACGGGCCAAATTCCAAATCGACTGGAGTTAGCGTTGTGTGCTAACTACATGTCGATTTGCGAATCCCGCCGCTGTGTGGCGGGACCACTAAACATGCCAAACGAGCCAAACGATCCAAACATGCCAAACGAGCCAAACATTCCAAACCTGCCAAACGAGAAGGCGACCGATAGGCCATCATCTTTCATCACACTCAGTAATCAGCACCGAACTCTCCCCGACAAACCTTCTGCCCACAGCTTTCTCCATACTCCATACTGCATGCTCCCTACTCACGAGGCTTTCTCCCCAATGACGCCACGCTCTTCACTGAATCCACGGTAGACTTCTTTATCCTCGGTAACCACACTGGTCTATCGACGTGTCCCTTCAAATAGTGCTCCATCACATACCCGGCGATGGGTGCAGCAATTGTTCCGCCAAATCCGGCATTCTCAACGAGCACGGCGATAGCTACCTTGGGCGTGTCGGCAGGCGCGTATCCAACGAACCATGCATGGTCTTCGCCGTGAGGATTCTGGGACGTGCCCGTCTTGCCGGCTACGGGGATTCCCGGAATGCGCGCGAGACCCGCAGTTCCCCCCGGCTCCATGACGCACCGCCGCAACCCTTCCTGCACAATCGCCAGGTAGCGCGGGTCGATGCCGACCTGTTTCGAGGACGGCACGACTTCATTCATCCGGTTGATCTGCTTATTCTGAATGCCCGACACCGCGTGCGGCTGCCAAAGCGTGCCTCCGTTGGCAATCGCAGCGATGTAGCGGGCCATCTGCAGCGGCGACACGCCAAACTCTCCCTGACCAATGCCGAGACTGACGACATTTCCCTGCGTCCACTTTCCTTTCCCGTAAACGCGGTCGTAATATTCTTCGCTCGGTACAAGCCCCGATGTTTCCTCTCCCACATCGATCCCGGTCGGTTGGCCAAACCCGAAGAGATGAGAATATTCCGAGAACTTCTTCAAGCCGAGCTTCATCACAAGCGAATAATAGAAGACGTTGCACGACTTCTGAATGGAGGCGATGACTTCGGTCTTCCCGTGGACATGCAGGTCTTTGAACACCCGGTTCCCGAATCGGTATCCGCCCGTGCAATTGATGGTGTAATCGTCGTCGATGATCCCTTCCTGCAAACCCGCAAGCGCGATCAGCATTTTCAACGTCGATCCCGGCGGATACCGTGTCATTGTCGCACGGTTAAACAGCGGTTTCGATGTGTCGGTATTGAGCTGAAACCAGACGGACGCGGGCGTTACGCCGCTGAATGTCGAGGGGTCGAAATCGGGTTTGCTAACGAGGGCGAGAATGCCTCCGGTGTTCGGGTCGAGGGCGACGATCGCTCCTTGCTTTCCGGTCATCAACGATTCAGCGAACGCCTGCACGCCGATGTCAGCAGTCAGCAGGAGGTCGAATCCTTCGCGGGGAAGCACATTGCGGTCGCCCCCCTCGAGCGGTCCGATCACCTGCCCCTTGGAATTCACGGAGATAAACTCGTAGCCCTTCTGACCCCGGAGGAACGTCTCATACGAAGCTTCGAGACCGGTCGATCCGACAATGTCCCCCTGCTGATACACAGTTCCGGTACGGGCCAATTGAGCGTCAGAGATCTCCTTACAGTAGCCGAACAGATGGGCTGCGCGGACACCGTCATGGTAGACGCGTTTCGATTCCACGTCATACGTAACGCCGGGGAGCACGAACACCCGTTCTTCGACGGCGGCGAGAGATGCGAAGTCGACATCTCGGACCACACGGATGGGTGAGAATGCGGAACGTATCCGTCCCTTGGTGATGCGTTCGCGGATGGTATGTTCATCCTCACGGAGCAACGAGGAGAGCAGGGGAAGCTTCGAGGTGTCGAATTCAGCGGGGGTAACGAACACGGAAAACGACGGGCCGACGTCGACAACGAGCCGGCCGTTTCGGTCGTACATGTACCCGCGCACCGGCTCCTTGATGATCGTCCGGATCCTGTTCTCCTCGGATTTGCGGCCGAGCTCCTCGTGATACACCACCTGGAGCTGTACCAGCCGGAACACGAGCACAACAAAAAGAATGGAAAGGATGACGTTGAGTGCCGTCCGCCGGTACGGGGAGCCGAGTTCTTCGCCGCCGATCATTGCGCCCAGCTCGTATGATATTTCTGTGAGAAGGCAAACATCGGCAGAATGCCTATCACGCCCGTGTAGATCGCCGTGCCGATTCCGGTCCGAAGCGTCGCCATGAAGACGGACTGGTCCATACCCTGAAAGAAAATGCCGTAATAAATGACGTTATGGACGAGGCTGATTATGAGGATTGCCAGCAGGAAACGGTACGACCCGAGCGTTTGTTCGGCAGTGTTTTCGTTGAAGAAGTAACCCGACGCGAAACCGGCCGAGCACTTCGCCAGAGCCGCGAGCCCAAAGAACTGGGATGTGGCCGCATCCTGTACAAGGCCGATTGCAAAACCGCTCAGTGTCGCTTCCATTTGTCCCTGACGAATGCCGACGTACAAGAGCCAGGGAATCAGCAGGTCTGGCGTGAATCCGCCAACGCTGATGAGTGGAACAAACGTGATCTGCACCAGGAACAACGCGAGAGCGGTCATCCAGGATTTGACGCGGAATTCCATCAGCGTAGGCTCCGGTTCTCCAGTTCTGTTCTCGTGCTGTCGGCTTTGTAGACCAGAACAAACACCTCTTCCAATCTTACAAAATCCACGCCCGGTGTGACCGTCACGTCCTTGAATAAAGCCCCCGGATAACCTTCGACCGAACTGACGATGCCGATGCGAATATCCTCGGGAAATGTGTTGCTGAAAGCTGAGGTTTGAACGACGTCTCCCGCCATGACATCCATTGTCTTGGCAATGTTTCTCAATTGCAGCGTCGTGCCATTCCATCCTAAAATACCGTCGACCCGGCTCCTCTGAATCCTCGCACTAGCCCGGAACTCCGTGTTGAGAACGATGTTCACGGTGGCATACCTGTCGGCAACAGCGGTCACCACTCCCACCAAACCGGCGTCGCTCACTACCGGCATGAGCGCATCGACGCCGTCCGTCCGCCCAACGTTGAGCGTAAGAGTGTTCCGCTGCAATGTCAGAGATTTTCCGACTACTTCGGCGGCGATGAGTCGGTAGGACGAGCGCTGCTTCAGCCCCAACAACGAACGTAGTCTGTAATTTTCGAGGCGCGCTTCGCGCAATTGCGTTGCCTCATCAGCAAGCTCAACGTTCACGCGCCGTAGTAAAGCGTTTTCTTCCCTCAGTCCAACGTAGGAGGTCGCGAATCGGAGGCTGTTCTGCACCGACCCGAACACTACCGTGGCTATCGTGCGGATGCGTTTGACCTGTGCGTTATCGTTGAGCGCAAGGAAGATGAGGGAGAGCACAACGCAGATCACGAGGACAACGTAGTCCTTGAAGATGTAGAGGAGGTCGTACAGTCGTTGAAGCATGGGGGAGGGGAATGCGAAATTGTCAATGTTCGATTGACGATTGTCGACTCTCAGTGTAAAGCTGCGGCGCTTTCCGACATTCAACAATTGTCAATTGATATTCGGCGGTCGCTATCGCCAATCGAAAATTGAAAATCGACAATCGACGATCGACGATCAGTACCTTCTTCCCTTCAGCAACACTTTCGCATAGTGTTCCAAATTCTCCAGCACCTTTCCTGTTCCGCGAACGACAGCGGTGAGCGGATCTTCCGCGACGTGTACCGGCAGGTTGGTCTCCAATCGTAGCCGCTCGTCCAGTCCTTTCAGAAGAGCACCGCCGCCGGTCAGCATGATGCCGCGGTCGAGGATATCGGCGGAAAGTTCCGGTGGTGTCCTCTCCAGCGTCAGCTTCACACCTTCCACGATCTGGGAGATCGGCTCGTTCAGCGCTTCGCGGATCTCAACGGACGAGACCTCGGTCGTTTTCGGCACGCCGTTGACCAGGTCCCGCCCCTTGACCTGAATGGTGATCTCTTCTTTGAGCGGCATGGCAGAACCGACCTCGCATTTGATTGCTTCGGCCGTCCGTTCGCCGATCAGGATGTTGTGGTTCCGCTTGAAGAACTGAATGATGGCGTTGTTCATTTCGTCGCCGGCGACGCGGCGCGACTCTTCGTTCACGATGCCGGAGAGGGCGATGACGGCGATCTCCGTCGTACCGCCGCCGATGTCGACGATCATATTGCCGACAGGAGCGTCCACATCCAGATTGACGCCAAGCGCGGCCGCCATGGGTTCGGCAAGCAGGTGCACTTCTTTGGCGCCGGCGTGTTCGGCGGAATCGCGGACGGCCCGCTTCTCCACTTCCGTAATGCCTGAGGGGACGGAGACGACGATCCTCCGCGAAGGCACCCATCCGACGCTGATCTTCTTGATGAATTCGCGCAGCATTCCCTCTGCAATCTCAAAGTCGGCGATCACGCCGTCCTTCATCGGGCGGATGGTGCGGATGTCCTTGTGCGTGCGGCCGAGCATCTCTTTCGCTTCGTTGCCGATGGCGATGATGCGTTTGGTGTTCCGGTCGAACGCCACGATGGACGGTTCGTTGAGAATGATCCCCTTGCCCTTCATCCAGATGACCGTGTTGGCAGTCCCCAGATCGATGGCAAGGTCGGCGGAAAAGAGATTCAGAAGGCCCATGCTGCGTAATGCTATGGAAGTAAGGTGAGAATCAGATCGTCATCAGTGTAAAGATCAACCGCGAATGAACACGAATGAACGCGAATAAAAATTGGGGTAAATAGTGAATCGTGAATGGTCAATGGAAAAGCGCTCAAAAAAATCACTTCTCATTAGCGTGTATTCGCGTGGATTCGCGGTTAAATTCTCCCAAAAGAAGTCCAGCGAGACTTTCATCGGTGCTTATCAGTGTCGGAAGTGCCGCACGCCCGTGAACACCATTGCCACACCATGCTCATCTGCAGCAGCGATGACTTCCCCATCGCGCACCGAGCCGCCGGGCTGAATAACCGCGGTTGCCCCCACCTTGACGGCTTCCAAGAGGCCGTCCGGAAACGGAAAGAACGCGTCCGAGGCGACTACGCAACTGCCAAGGTCAAAACCCGCCGCCTTCGCTTTCTCCGCGGCAATGCGTGAGGAATCGACCCGCGACATCTGTCCGGCTCCGATTCCCAGCGTCCGCGTCCCGCGCGCGTACACGATCGCGTTGGACTTCACATGTTTGGCAACGTTCCAGGCAAACATGAGGGCCGGAATTTCGTCATCCGTCGGTTGGCGTTTCGTGACGACCCGCAAGTCCTCCCCGTGGATCCTATGTTGGTCGGGGTCCTGAACGAGAAACCCTCCGGAAATGCTCCGAATATCGAGTTCCCGCAGAGTTCGAAGATTCACGGCTTGACGCATGATCCTGCGGTCCTTTTTCCGCGTCAGGAACTCCAGCACGCCTGGCGCGAAATCGGGAGCGATGATGACCTCCGTAAAGATCTCGTTGATCGATTCCGCCGTTGGCCTGTCGAGGGTCCGGTTGACGCAGACGATGCCGCCGAACGCGGAGGTCGTGTCCGTCGCGAGCGCATGCTGGTAGGCTTCTGTCAACGATGATGCCGACGCCGCGCCGCACGGATTGTTGTGCTTGACAATGACGACCGTCGGGTCGTTGAACTCGGCGCACAGAAGCGACGCCGCATTGATGTCAAGAATATTATTGTAGGAAAGTTCCTTCCCATGGAGTTTAACAAATCTCTCCGGGAACTTTCCGTAGAGCGCCGCCGCCTGATGCGGATTCTCCCCATACCTCAACGCCTGAGCTTTCCGCGCGGAGAGAGACACAACGTCCGGCATGGCACTCTGCGACGTCTGCTCTCCAAGATATCCGGCGATCGTAGCGTCGTAATGCGCCATATGCTGAAAGGCCCGCACTGCCAACAAGTAGCGCGTCTGTGCCGTCACGCCTCCCCCGTTTTCCTTCATTTCTTCCAGCAGCACGCCGTAGATGTCGGGATTGACGACGACGGCAGTGTGGCGAAAATTCTTCGCGGCAGCACGGACCATGGCCGGACCGCCGATGTCGATCTGCTCGATGGCGTCGTCCAGCCGTATGTTCTCCTGAGCGATCGTTTGCTCGAACGGATACAGGTTGACGACGACAAGGTCGATCGGTTGAATGCCGTGCTCGGCCAGCTGAGCTTTATGTTGCTCCTTGCTCATGTCGGCCAGAATGCCGGCATGGATGTTAGGATGGAGCGACTTGACGCGTCCATCCAGGATCTCCGGAAAACCGGTCACTTGGGTGATGTTCGTAACGGGAACGCCGGCGTTGGAGATCTCTTTGAACGTCCCCCCCGTCGACACGATCTCGACGCCCATGTCGTGAAGCGAGCGGGCAAGATCGACAATACTCCGCTTGTCCGAGACAGAGATCAACGCGCGGCGGATCATCAAGAGAGATGCCGCCTCGCGTTTTTCCGATTTCGAGGAACTGCCGTTAGAGCCGGTATCGGTCACACTGCGATCCAGGCACGGCGTCCGTCGATGCGGACGCGCCCTTCGGAAAAAGCTTTTAAGGTCATGGGATACAACTCATGTTCGATCACAAGCACGCGCTCTGCCAGCGTATCGGGAGTGTCGTTCGGCAACACGGGCACACATCGCTGAGCGACGATCGGCCCCCGGTCGTACTCTTCGTCGACCAGATGGACTGTCGCCCCCGACACTTTTGCCCCCGACGCGATGACGGCTTCATGCACATGATGCCCGAACATGCCGTGGCCGCCGAACGACGGCAGCAGAGCGGGGTGGATATTCGAGATCCGATCGCGAAATGCCGCAACGACCGGCGTCGGCACACGTTTCAAATATCCTGCGAGCGCAATAAAATCCGCCCCAGACGATCTGAGGGATGAGAGCATCGCATCGGCGAACGTTTGATCGGAGGCGTAGTGTTTGCGACTGCAATACAACGTCGGAACGCCGCGCTCACGCGCAAGGTTCAGTGCGCCGGCATCTGAAAGATTGCTCAACAATAAACACGCGCGGGCGGGAAGAGCGCCCAGGCGGATGGCATCGAGGATTGCCTGGAAATTCGATCCGCCACCGGACGCAAAGACGGCAATATTCATGAGGTCAAGGTCCGATTCCCAACGCTGAACCGCCGGAACGGAACGAGGAGAATGTAACCATAACTCCCAGTATTTTCAATGAATTGAAAGAGTTTCTATATTCTTCAATATCGCGTCAAGGGAATGGCGGATTGCGACATTGAAGTGTAGATGTATCACAATATTGGGAGTATCTGTCATGGCCAACCGACTCGTCCTCATTCTTCTTCTTGTTACGCCGCTTGCGGCCCAGAACCAGACCGAAATTCGGTTCAGGTCCCTACCCGACCAGGTAAGGATGCGGCAGTATATGGAGAGATTGGCCGCCCGGCCGCACCATATCGGTTCAGAATATGACCGCGACAACGCGGAATGGATCCTCGCCCGGTTCAAGGAGTGGGGATGGGACGCAAAGATCGAAACGTTTCATGTCCTCTTTCCGACGCCCAAGGAACGTATCGTCGAGCTCATTGCTCCCGTGAAGTTCACAGCGAAACTCTTGGAGCCGGCGATCGCAAACGATCCGTCGAGCACCCAGCAATCCGAGCAGTTGCCGTCATACAACGCGTACTCGGCGGACGGCGACGTCACTGCGCCTCTTGTGTACGTCAACTACGGCATTCCGGCGGACTATGAAAAACTCGAGAGCTTGGGGATTTCTGTCAAAGGATGCATCGTCATCGCGCGGTACGGCGCATCGTGGCGCGGCATCAAGCCGAAGCTTGCGGCAGAAAAGGGAGCGGTCGGGTGCATCATCTACTCCGACCCACGCGACGATGGATATTATCAGGGAATTGTGTATCCCGACGGACCGTATCGCAACGAGAATGGCGTTCAGCGAGGGAGCGTCATGGACATGCCGCTGCGTGCTGGCGACCCGCTGACGCCGTTCATCGGTGCGACAAAAGATGCGAAGCGAGTGACGAAGGAACAGTCGGGACTGCTCACGAAAATTCCCGTTCTGCCGGTTTCCTACAGCGACGCACAACCGTTGTTGTCTGCGCTGGAAGGTCCCGTTGCTCCCGACAACTGGCGTGGAGCTCTTGGCATCACGTATCGCGTCGGTCCCGGTCCGGCAAAAGTACATCTGAAGCTCGCGTTCAACTGGGACGTCATTCCCATTCATGACGTCATCGCAACAATGCGCGGAAGGGAGTTTCCGGATGAATGGATCATCCGCGGAAATCATCACGACGCCTGGGTGAATGGCGCTGAAGATCCGACGAGCGGCATGGTTGCATTACTGGAAGAGGCCCGGTCGATCGGCACGCTGGTGAAAGAAGGTTGGAAGCCGAAGAGGACGCTCGTGTATTGCGCATGGGACGGCGAAGAACAGGGACTTCTCGGATCCACCGAGTGGGCCGAAGCACATGCGGACGAGTTGAAAGCGAAGGCGGTTCTCTATATAAACACCGACTCGAACGGTCGTGGATTCTTTGGAGCCGCCGGGTCGCATACGCTGGAGCCGTTCATCAACGGCGTGGCGAAGGATATCACGGACCCCGAGACGGGATTGTCGGCGTGGAAGCGGGTGCAACTACGCCGGATCTCCGGAGCCCGAACTGCGGAAGAAAGGTCCGAAGTGCGATCAAGCGAAAACCTGAAGATCGGTGCTCTCGGTTCGGGATCGGACTACACCGTATTCCTCCAGCATCTCGGCGTGTCGGCGCTGAATCTCGGCTATGGCGGCGAAGATGGAGGTGGGATCTACCATTCCATCTACGACGACGTGCGATGGTACACGACATTCTCCGACACCAACATGGCGTATGGATGCGCACTCGCGCAGACTGCCGGAACGGCGGTGTTGCGCATCGCGGATGCGGAAGTTTTGCCGTACGATTTTCGGAGCTTCGCCTCGACGGTCGGAACGTACGTCGACGAGCTCAAGAAACTCCTGAAGTCCATGCAGGACGAGATCCGCGAACGGAACAAACAGCTGGACGAAGGAGTGTATGCGGCAATTGCCGACCCCAGAGAAGTAAGCGTGGCTCCAAAGCGCGAGAACGTACCGCCCCATGTCAACTTTGCACCGCTCGAAAATGCTGTCGATGAATTGAAGGCGATGTCCGAGGCGTTTCACAAAGCTCTCGACGCCGCGAAAAAAGAAGGGAGTCTCAACGCGACAAAGCGTACAGAGCTTAACAGAATGATGCGAATGGCGGAGCGAGACCTCACACATCCGAGCGGATTACCGAGACGCCCGTGGTTCCGGCATTTGGTCTATGCGCCCGGATTTTACACCGGGTATGGCGTCAAGACGTTGCCCGGAGTGCGGGAAGCGATTGAGCAGAAAGATTGGAAGGAAGCAGAAGCGGAGATAGCGCGGGCGGCGGGGGTGCTGGAAAAACTGGCAGGACAGCTCGAAATCGCCGGGAACAATGTGAAATGATGCAATCAGGTAAGAAAAGCTCTCAAAGTCAGGCGAAAGGATCTATCCGGCACCTTCTCTTCGACGTCGACGGCACACTCATCGACTCCAAACGCGACATTGCAGAAGCGCAGCTCTGGGTTTTGCAGCAACTCGGCGTTCATCGTCATTCCGTCGACGACATTTATCCGCACATCGGACGTCCTTTAACGGAGATCTTCGTAGACCTCCTTCCGCCAGAGATGCACGGACGCATTTCTGAAGCGAAGCGCATGTATATTGCACACTATCGTCCGCGTGCGCTCGATACGACGACGCTCTTTCCCGGCGTCGAGGCCACGCTTGCGGCTCTCTACGAGCGCGGCATAGGCATGGCTGTGGCAACGACGAAGTCGTCTGTGACCGCCAACCGCGTGCTCGAACACTTTGGACTTCGACAATACTTTGCTCACGTACAGGGAACGGACGAAACACCGCCGAAACCTGACCCGTATGTCATTCATCAGATCCTTCAAAAACAGAACTGGCAGGAGGCGCATGCGATTCTCGTGGGCGACAGCAAAAGCGACATCCTTGGTGCCCGCAATGCAGGCATCCGCGTGTGCGCCGTGACGTATGGCGCCTTGTCGCGGGATGCAGTGGAGGAATTGCAGCCGGATTTTATTTTGGATGCGTTTCCGGACATATTAAGACTGATCGCGGCCTGAGCTGCATTTGAAAAAGATCAAACGCCAAGAAGCCAAGGAAGCCAAGAGCGCCAAGGGGTAGATATATTACCTCAATTCGCTTGGCGTCCTTGGCGTACATGCTATTCACGAGCCCTTGGCGCCTTGCCTGCCCGCCATGTTTCACCTCTTGGCGGGGCGGTCCATCTTGTTTGCAGGCCATACATGATTTTTGACCCGTCATAAAAAATCCAGCACCGAAATGAACCGTCGTCAATTCATTGCCTCCGTCGCGGCATTGCCTGCCGCCGCTCCTTTGCTCCACCGCCTCGCTGCCGCAGACCCCGTCCGCACCATGTCGATGTGGACCTATCTCTGGGACATCGTCGATGAGGGATACACCACACCGTTGGAGCTTATGAAGGAGAATGGACTGACGCACATCAGTCTCGCATCAGCCTACCACGCTGGACGATTCCTTCTTCCTCATAATCCAAAGAAGAAGGTCTATTTTCTCGAGGACGGAACGGTCTATTTTACTCCGACCGCTTCGTTGTACGGACGCATCAAGCCAAACGTGAATTCTTATGTAAAAGAAGGACACGATTTCGCGCGGGTCAGAAAAGAAGCAGATCGGCACGGCCTGGGCTTAAACGCATGGGTTGTGTGCTGTCACAACACGCCGCTCGGCACGAAGTATCCTGACATCGCATGCGTCAATGCATTCGGCGATCCGTTGCCCCACAATCTGTGTCCGTCGAACGATGCTGTGCGGCGGTATCTGCGCTCTGTCGTGGGCGATCTTGCATCCCAAGGGGCCGCCAGGATCGAATTGGAAGCGATGCAGTTTCAGGGATTCTCCCACGGAGTTCATCATGAGCGGGAAGGAATTGCGTTGACAGGGGCCCATCGCTACATGCTGGGACTCTGTTTTTGCCCCGCGTGTTTCAAGCGCTCACAGGGGCGCGTCGACCTCGTTCCTATTCAACGATTCGTTCGCAAAACAATGGAAGACGTATTTGCCGATGCCGGCATAGCGCCGTCGTATAAAACACTTGAAGAACTGCCCCAAGACCTTTTCGGGCCTCTTCAGGAATGGCGTCGTTCGGTCATCGTTTCGCTGGCGGAGGAATTGCATGAGAGCGTGAAGGGCAGGTCGACCGTTCTTCGTCCGCTTGCGACATTCGATGCAACGGCCCGGGAGATGGTCGCCATGGATGCCGGACGCGTTGCCGCCATCACCGGAGGAGTGTTGATGCCGGGATATGTCAAAGACGGACCTGCATTACGCGACCCACTTGGAACGATGCAAAAACTGGTCGGGAAAGAAGAAGTCATTGTGGGATTTCAGGTGGGACTTCCGGAAAGCGGCGGCAAATCAGAATTCCTCAGCCGAATGGCTACGGCGAAACAGATGGGGATCCGAGATTTCAATTTCTATAATTACGGGTTCATTCCGCAGAAGAACCTGGAGTGGATCCGGGAGGCGGGGAAGAGCTGAGAAAAAGAATATTTCTCGCCCGCCTGACCGTGGAGAGCATGAAGTCCAGCGGGCAGGCAACGACGCAACGGAAGGCAGTTAGATTCGGGAAATACGAAATGCGAAATGCGCAATGCGAAAGAAGCTGGAAGGACACGCCTTAAACATTTGGATTTCTGTTGGGTTCTACAGCAGCTGATCTTTCGAACTTCCTTCGTATTTCGTGATTCTCATTTCGATTTTGCTTCTCAAACCGTCTTGGTGTGTTGTGATGTACCTGAGACCTTGGCGCCTTGGCGGTAAAATCCTGTACGCGAGCCCTACTGGTGCTTCCCAAGGATAGAAGATAAACCGCCATGACGCCAAGAAATAGATTGACGATTCCACGAACACCGATTCCATGTCCGCATCGCTCCCAATAATTCTCACGCGACTCCGCCGGCTCGGCACGCAACGAAACATCGCCGGCATGGCCCGATTCGGCATTACGTCGAAGAAAGCCTTCGGCGTCGGAGCGGGGCCATTGCGGTTACTGGCCAAGAACATCGGCCGTGACCACGCACGTGCCCACCAATTGTGGAAGAGCGGTTGGCTCGAAGCCCGTATCCTTGCCGCGTTCATAGACGACCCAAAACTCGTGACGCGCCGCCAAATGAATGCATGGGTGCGGGAGTTCGACAATTGGGCCGTGTGCGACGGAGTATGCCTCCACCTCTTTGTGAAGACGCGGTTTGCACACGAAGCAGCTGTTCGTTGGTGCGTTCGCAAGGCCGAGTTCGTGAAGCGGGCGGGATTTGTGATGATGGCGGTTTTGGCCGTTCACGACAAGGAGGCTGCCGATTCCGTATTCCGCCGATATCTTCGGGTCATTGAACGATCGGCAACTGACGAGCGAAATTTTGTCAAGAAATCGGTGAACTGGGCGCTGCGACAGATCGGGAAGCGGAATAGAAGGCTGGGAAAAGAGGCGATGAAGGTTGCCCGCAGGCTTGCAGCATCTGGAAGTTCGGCAGCTCGGTGGGTCGGTTCAGATGCCGCGAGGGAGTTTGCGGGAAAGGGAATCGGTTAACAAGTCTCGTCGTAGAGCATTTCTCATGAACTCCTCCACCTTCTCGATATTCAGCCTTCCTCCAACACGCACTCCTGAACAGACGTCCACGCCGAATGGCCGCACAGTGCGGATGGCCTCGGCGACGTTCTCCGGCCGCAACCCGCCGGCGAGATAGACCGGCACCTTGCACGACTCCACGATCTTCTTGCTGACGCTCCAATCATGCACGCGCCCCGTTCCACCCAATTCCCGCACTGCGGCATTTGGCCGACCTGAATCGAGCAATAAGACATCGACTTCTTGGGCGATGTCCAGGGCCTGTCGCAGAGATTCTTCTCCTGCCACATGAATAACTTGCACGAGTTTGATGCCCGGGAGTGCTGTACGAAGTCTGCGATGCGAGCCCGAAGGCAGTAAATCGACAAGCTGCAGTGCGGTCGTCCGACACCGATGATGTTGCTCGACGATCTCTTCTGCATCGATCTTGCTCGTCAGGAGGAACGTCGCGACGCCCGGCGGCACCGTTCGTGCGATTTCCGCAATGAGATCTTCCTCGATTGGGCCCGGTCCGCTCGGCATTGCGGAAACGAGACCGATGGCATCCGCGCCGGCACGGATTGCCAACTCGGCCTCATTCACTGAGGAAATGCAGCAAATTTTTACCCGAACGGAGGGATTCATCGCTCATTTTCCATGCGAAACATGTCAGAGAGTGTTACATTCAGAAGAACTATGGGCCACGATAGGAGGAAGCATGGACAGGTACTTGGTGATCTCGCCACACATCGAAGCTGACTGCAAACGAGCGATCGTCGCCATTGAGGCAGCGGGATTCATCACCCACTTCGACTGGGGATGCAAGGGGGGCGAACATTGCGGATGGGCGATTGTCGAAGCCGATTCCGCAAAAGAGGCTATGCTCGTTGTTCCCAGCAACAGCCGGCAGACAGCGCGCGCTGTCAAGCTCGTGAAATTCTCCCCGGCCGAAGTCATGGCAATGCATAAGCCCTAACGATCACACAAAATAGGGAGCCGGAGAACGAGATTCCATCAGACAACAGTCATCTCCCAGCGTATTGCAGAATACCGCTTTCTCAGCACTCAGTACTCAGCACTTTAGCCCTGAGTTTACCGAAGGGTCGAGGGGCTGGGCACACTCTCAGGCTCTTCATTATTCAATCCAGGAGTCTTCATGCGCCATCTTCTCCGTATTGTCCCACTTCTTCTCATCGCCGTCATGTCCGCGAATGCGCAACCCATCATCCATTACACACTTGGGATGTCGAATCCCCCCAGTCATTTTCTCGAAGTTGAATTCTCGTTGACCGGCCTTGCATCGTCCGAGCAGACCGTCGACATTCAGATGCCCGCATGGCGCACGGGACGGTATATGATCTTCGATTTCGCAGGCGGCGTCGTTGACTTCTCAGCTATGGACGGAGCGGGCAAGGCGATCGCGTGGGAGAAGACGGACAAGCAAACCTGGCGGCTTTCGAAAGGTTCCGCGACAGGAGTCACGGCGAAGTACAAGGTCTACGCGAACGAATTCAACATGCGCACACGCGGCCTGAACGACGAGCATGCCTTCGTCGATCCCGCGTCGGCCTTCATGTATTCTCCGAAACATCAGGCGCAGCCATTGACGTTGACCGTTAAACCGTACGGAACGTGGCATGTCACCACTGGACTCGATGCTGTCCCCGGCAAGAAGAACGAGTTTTCCGCCCCCAGCTTCGAATACTTTGCGGATTGTCCAATCGAGGTCGGAAACCATAAGGATATTGAATTCGATGCCGAAGGGGTGAAGCATATCTGGATGATCTTTGGGGAAGGGAACTATGATGCGCAAAAGCTCATCGAGGATGGACGGAAGATCGTCAAGGCCAACAAGGAGTTGTGGGGACGATTGCCGTATCAGAAGTTTATCTTCATGCTTCACGTGAGTCCGTCGGCAGGAGGAGGAACAGAGCATATCAACTCCACAATCATGGGGACCCGGCCGTTCACGTTCAAGAATCCGGATTCGTACAAGGGATTTCTTGGACTCGTGTCGCATGAGTACTTTCACACGTGGAATGTAAAACAGCTGCGTCCCGCCGGGATCACGCCGTACGATTTCTCCAAAGAGAACTACACCCAGGAACTCTGGCTGGCGGAAGGCGGTACGGATTTCTACGGCGGCATCATCATGCTCAGGGCCGGTATGCTATCCGCGGACGAGATCCTCGGCGAGCTCGCAGGCATGGTGCGCGACAACCGTCAACGACCCGGCAACCGGATGCAATCGGTCACGGAATCTTCTTTCGACGCATGGGTAAAATATTGGAGGAATACTCAACAGTCGTATAATACTGAGGCCGATTATTATAGTGCAGGTTCACAGGTGACAGCCGTGCTTAACCTGGAATTGCTTAAACGGACGGGGGGCAAGAAGTCGATGGACGATGTGCTCCGGTCGATGTTTGAGAAGTTCCCGCTCGGGAAAAGGGGATATACCGTTGAAGACCTCCGGTCCACATGTGAGGACTTCGGAGGAGGATCGTTCAAGGAATTCTTTGCGAAACATATTTACGGGACGGAACCTCTGCCGTGGGAAGACGCGTTGAGCGTTGCCGGACTTGTGTTGAAGCCGAAAGACGACGTGCGTCCTTCACTCGGAGTGCAGATGTCCGATGCCGGCGACCGTCCGCGCATTTTCCGCGTCTTCGCCGGAGGCGCAGGGGCCGCTGCCGGACTCGATGTGAGCGACGAGATCGTAGCGCTCAACGGATATCGCGTGCGAACACAGGATGTCATTGCCCGCGTTGGCGACATGAAGGCTGGAGACGAAGTGGAGCTTACGGTATTTCGGGACGATCGCTTGAGAACAATTCACGTGAAGCTCTTGATGCAGGCGATACCTTCGTACACAGTTACAAGAATTGAGAATCCGACCGCAACGCAAAAGGCATCATACGAACGCATGCTCGGCGTAGCATGGCCCGAAGGGGGCAAGTAAAAAAACTTTGTTCGAACTCTTGACAAAGATTGTCGGCGTGCTTACCATTGTACTGCAGACGAAGGAGATCAGTCGATCATGAAGATCACGATCACATACGTCCACCGACAGAGGAGGGAGCCTATCGCTCGTTGAGCCTGCCTTTCTCAGTTCACCCGCCATTTGCGTGAACCACATCGGACCTTTCCGCTGAATCCCATCGGCTGATGCTGTATGGGGTGGTGGCATCGTGCACCCATGAAGCACGCCGTTGCTCATATCGGGAAGGGTGTGGTGTATTCGTTCCGGACGCACGTCACGGTTCGGGTACCGATCACACGGTCTTGACGCATAGGCTCCCTACCGCTGCCGGCTTTGTCCGGCAATTCGGGAGAGAGTAAGGAGTGTCCGCTCCCACACGGAGAACTCCGCTATGCTGCGCGAACCACCGTTTTCGGCGCTCGATATGAGCGCTTCTTCACAGCTCCATCCTCAGAGCGGTCCGCCGAGTGCTGTCCTGGTACCTGCGGAACGCGGGGTCCTTGTCGTTTCCGAATCTCGAACTCCGATCAAGCAAAACCTTAGCCGCAAAAATGCGCCCCGGCCTCGCCCGAGGGCGGGCAAAGGACGCAAAGGGATTTTGCGCTCTCTGCGCCTTGGCCCGAGCGTAGTCGAGGGCCTTTTTGCGACTTCTTGCGGCTGGATCTTTTTAAACAGCCCGCACCCTGGCTCTGTGAACGGGGGGGATCATAGAGTCGGGGATGCGGGAGGGGGGAAGTTGAAGAACAACGAAAGAAGTTTCGGAAAGCAGTTTCATTTTTGGGAAGAGCACATGCAAAAGAACTGTCGATATGCATGGCATGCCAACAGAGCAATCGGCACATTATACGACACGTAGCTGGCAGTAAAAGCTTTTCTAGGGGATTCAGACAATGAAAATCTTCTCTCGAGGGACGTTTCTTCTTTTGCTCATCACTGCGCGTATTAGCGCACAGGAATCGCCGCCGGACTCCGTCACCGCTGACGCCTCGACACCGTGGTCATCTGAACGATTCACCAGGTTCGACATCCGCATGCAGCCCGACCGGTCGCTCACGTCACTGCTCTCTCTGGTTCCCGGCATCGCAACCGTGAACAACAGACTCTATGCACGGGGCAGCCGCGAAGGCGAGCTAGAGTACAGATTCGGCGGCATTTCTATACTGAACAGATGGTCGAACACTCCCGGCATTCCATTCCTTCCGGAGATGCTGGAAAACGTAACGGCCCACAACGGTGCCTACGGACCAACCCTCGGCGCTTCCGGGGGCGGAGTGATCGACATGGAGCTTCGCAACGGCGGAGAGCGGTGGTCGGTCGAGGCGGCTTACTTTTCCGACAGGTTTGCCCGCGCAGGAGAGCAATTCTTCCGCACGTCCTCGTTTGGAACTTCTGGTGCCGTCATGACGCTTGGCGGACCACTGCCGCTGGAATCGGACGTTTTCATTGCGGCCGAGTTCTCGCACGAGTCGAATCGCTTTCCCATGTATCTCGAACCGATGAGAAACGACCTTGTGTCGGATGAGTATAGCCAATGGTATAATCGGGCGGCTGGCGTTCCATTGCCCGGTCCGTTCGTGGTGAACCGGAACGCGATCCCGGGACAGTCCTCCGGGCGAAGTATCGTGCAGTTCAATCTCCGATCAGTTGCTTTTGGTCCTGCCGTTCGTGCCTTCGGAAATGTGTCGACGGAAGATCAAAAGGACGTCGATTGGCCCGGGGCCGTAACGAACTTCTTTCGGCTCGATCGCATCCCAACGATTCGCACATCAGCAACGTTCGTCGCAGTGGAAGGTTCGCATCGATTGAGCGAATCAGTGAAGTTGAACGTTCAGGTCTCGGTCTACGATCGCCAGGCCGGTCTCCGTGACCCCGATTTCGGCGACAACTGGCAGATCTTTCCGGACAGCGCCGCCAATGCTTCCGTTGGATACACCGGCTTCAGGTCGCGATACACTCCGCCCGATCCGTGGTCGACGATCCACAATTTCGTGTTCAACGACCCATCGACTCCCAACAACTCATTTTGGAAAGAACGACAGAACAGAAGGGCGATCTCAAGCGGTGCCGAAATACGCATGACTCCCGCGTGGGACGTTACCCTGCGCGGTGAAACCGAATGGTGGACGCTTCGCAAATTCTCCGTCTTAAATATCTCAAGCCTCAGGTCGTATCTCGACACTGATAAAGACGGCGACAACGATCGAACGTTTACATCGGAAATTGACAAGCGGGCTCATTGGAAACAATACGGGTTCTTGACATATCAGGGATTTGGCGGAAATATCGGATACTCCGTGGAAGGGAATGAGCTCGACGACGGTTTTGATGCACCGCGACGGCCGTCGTTCGCGGCGGTGGACGTCGATAATCGCATTGTGGATGACGCGATGACATTGCGGTTCGGCTTCCGGACTCAATGGATCTCGAACAATATCCCGACGTGGGATCCGGGTGACCAACCCAACAGCGACGGTATGCTTGGTCCTCTCTACTATCTTGACCCTTGGTATTACTACATCTTCATCAACGAGAGTAAGTTCCATTCGTCGACGGTTGAAGTCTACTTTCTGCCACGAGGAAGCATTGAAATTCGAGTTGATCGGTTCCGACTGTTTGCCGCAAGCGGCTCATACACGAACATATTGCCGCAGAACCAGGTTCAACACGACAATCTCGTTTTGTCCGGCCTTCTCAATGAAGATTCCCGGACATCGAATAACTATGGAACGAATGTCCTGTCGTTCCCCGTAAAGGCTTCGCGGACGCAGCATACGGAAGCCGGATTGGACTGGAACCTGAACGATGTCTTCAGTATTACATCCCGCGTTCATTTCAAGCACATGAAGAATCAGGTCCGCCTCGGACTTGTGACGCTTCATCCACTGCTCCGACCATATCCCTCGTGGGTAAATTCCGGCGAAAGCAAAAGCATGGGACTGGATCTGAGGCTTCAGACACACACGAATTTCGGAGCAACACTTGACTTGAGTATTGGATTCTCGCGACAGGTGGGAAACGGCTCAGCACCACGTTCCAACCAACAGGAACTGATGGGGGAGAATATGCTTCTTCCTGCAATCATGCTACCGCTTGACTACCAACGTGAGGTTCAAGTACAGGCGCAACTACATTATGTGGGACCCGAAGGATCCGTAGCAGAAGGTATTGAGCTTAAGATCATTGCCGCAGCTCTCTCCGGCGTGCCTTTCACAAAGGAAATAGAAGATTTTATCTCGTGCGGTTGCAGTTCGACCGCATGGAACGTCGGCGTCAAGTCATTGCAGAATGCCGGTACACAGAGTCGGGTGGAACCTCTGAAAGCTTCTCGAACTCCGTGGATCGGCACCATTGACCTTTCTTTGGCATACGATGTGGAGTTGGGACCCGTCACAGCCACGGTCTTCGCCCTCGCAAAGAATATCCTGAACACGAAGAATGTCATAAATGTCTATCCGACGACAGGATCGCCAACCTCGGATGGTTGGCTCACGAGTCTGTACGAAGAGTCGTACGAAAAATTTGCCGGTTATGAAGATTTTTACAGACAGCTGAATTCTTCCAACCGCTGGGCCTATATCCAAGCAACGGGAAACGACCTGTTTGGCCAACCGCGACAACTGCAATTCGGAGTCAGGATTCGTATGTGATCGTCATAAGTTTCCTTCACAGCGCGGCTGAAATGCTTCGAGTAATCGACATAGTGTTGCTCACGATACTGCTTTCCATAATTGCGCAGGGGCAACTCCGTACCAAACCTGACGTCCGCGCAGCAGAGCGCGAGATGAAATCCACCGCCACACTCAGGTACGCCGTCCTCTCGATCAATAATTTGACTTCGTGGATGCGCAGCGACGGACATTCGAATCATTCGCCCGGGGGAGACGACGGACTGACCTTCCCGGCCAAAACAGGATCGGCGATCTACCAGGACGGCATTGTCTGGGGAGGGAAGATGTTCCGCGATTCGGCATGTTCCGTCCCGTATTCTTCGTCGCAATACAATCAAAATGTTCGGGTAGGAGGAGGCACATACGGCATCGGTACGCGAGCGGGAGCTGTGATCGGCTTTGGGGTGGGTGCAACACCCGAAAACATCGATGCACCCGACGTTCGCGTCTATCGCATACGAAGAGACTATGCCTCGCTTTCGAGTTCAGATCTGGCATACGACGCCCAAGCGGTGAACGAATTACGGAGTGAGTTTCCAACAGAAACGATGATGGCTCAGGTGACAGCACAATACACCAAGGATTGGCTGGAATGGCCCGTTCACAAAGGGGCTCCGTTCATTGACAGAAATCGTGATGGCGTGTTTGATCCGCCCCCCGCATTCAATACCGATCCCAATGCTGGTCCGCTCTTCACCGTCGACAGCCTTATCGCCGGAAACTACGATGAACCTGGCATTGCCGGAGCCGACCTGTCGCTTCCGGCCGACCAGGTCCTGTGGACGGTATACAATGACTTGGATGTCTATGAAAGCATATCGTTTGCAGGATCTTTGCCGCTCGGGCTCGAAGTTCAAAAAACTGTTTGGGCATACAAGGAGGGGAGCTCAAACAGAGACTTCTATTTTCAACGTCACCGACTGATCAACAAGGGAGGAGTCGATACCTCTGATGCATCCGGCGATCAACTCGGAGCGTTTTGGGTCGACAGCATGTATATCGCCCAATGGTCAGATGCAGATCTCGGCAATGCAGGAGACGATGTCGTAGGATGTGACACGGTACGCCATATGGGATACGCCTATAATGCGAATCAAAGTGACGGAGAGTACGCCGGGTTTGGTCTGCCTCCACCAGCTGTCGCATACGACATTCTAGCCGGGCCAACAGTGCCTGCTGCCGGAGATTCTGGAATTGTCGGGCTGAGATTTCGGAAAGATGTTCGCAATCTTTCCATGACTTCTTTCTTGATCCAGCGATCATTTTTTGAAGCACCAGAGGGATATTCGGCGGTCACTGGTTTGTGGTGGAAGAGTTTGAGGGGGTATGCGGATCTCCCATCAATTTCTTCAGCCGATACATACCAGTCCTATCCCGTTGAGGTTGGCCCTTCATTCTATCCTGTGTCTGGAGATCCGGTATTTCATTCGGGTTGGCTCGACGGTATGGGGACGACGTACTCACCTTCACCGGGCGATCGACGGTTTGTGATCAGTACCGGTCCTTTCCGGCTCGCTCCCGGTGACACACAGGAACTCTATGTCGGCGTCGTTCTTGGATTGGGAAGCGATCGCGTCTCAAGCATTAGCGCCATGCGCGCTAACGATAGGGTAATGCAAGGGATCTTCGACCGCGAGTTCCAGGTTCCCATCCCGCCAGACACACCGGCAGTACGGGCCGTGGAATATGACCGAACGATCTTCCTCGAGTGGGGATCGAATGCGAGGGCCGTGCATGCAACGGAGGACAAAGTGATCGCCGGCAGGTATGCATTTGAAGGCTACACGGTCTATCAACTCCCCTCGGAACATTCAGCCCTTTCCGACGGCGTTCGCATTGCTACGTTTGACCGTGTGAACAGCGTGGGCGACATCGTCGAAGACCGCTTCGATCATACGTCCGGCTTGGTGATCCCCGTTCTTCTGCAAGCCGGTGTCAATGCCGGCGTGAAAAGGACTCTGAACATCACCCAGGACAAACTCGCCGAAAGGGCCGGCGCCTCGAACACAGCCTTGGCGAATGGTCAAGAATATGTCTTCGCCGTGACCGCATACAACGTCTCAACGGCATCGGTCGCCTATCCGGTCAGCCTTGAATCCGAGCCCGTCATCTTCAAAGTCAAGCCCAGGATCCCGTTTGGGTTGCAGCCATCGCAATCGTACGGCGATACGCTTGCCGTCCGGCATGTTGCGGGGAATGGGACTGGAACCGTCATTCCCGGAGTGATCGATCCGCTCGAGGGGACGGGGGATACCTATCGTATCACATTTCAGCCTTCGGTGACAGACTCGCTGGTCTGGTCTCTGGAGAATCGAACGAAAGGTACAGTTGTGGCGTCGGCACAACGACTCGCACAAACGGGAGAAGAGCCGCTTATTGTTGAAGGGAGCGTCATGTTGGGCATCTCCATGTCGCCTGGCCCCCTTTCGCCGGCGGATACATTTGAATACACAGTGCCGGCCCCTGCGTCAGGACGCGCAGTCGAGATCGAAAGCGTCAAAAGGATCGGCGTCTTTCCCAATCCTTACTATGCCGAGATCGCCGGATGGTCCATGTACGGCGGACGACAACGCCAGTACGTGACGTTCAACAATCTTCCGCAACGAGCCGTATTCCGGATCTTCAACCTCGCCGGACATCTCGTTCGCACGCTCAGAAAGGACGACGCATCGCAGTTCTTTGAATGGGATCTCATGAATGAGAACGGATGGCTCGTAGCGAGCGGCGTATACATATGTCACGTTGAACTACCGGATTTGAGTCATTCGAAAACTCTGAAGCTCGTTGTCATCCCGAGTCGGTAAGATATCTCAACATCCACGGAGAAAGCTCTCGATCATGACCCGCTTCATTCGTTGTCGCGCATGCGTACTTGCAGCGCTCGTACTTGGTTCGGCATTGATCGGTCGAGCTCAGCATTCAACCGCCAAGCATACCGCTGTCCACAATGGGGTGCGCGTTGCAGGGACTCCGTCGTACACGGCTTTGTCGATCAACAATATCAATATGTGGATCCGGGCTGACGGGCTTTCCAACAGTTCTCCCAGCGGAGACTATGGCATCCGTTATCCACGGTGGAGCGGTGACTTTATGAATTCGTCCTTCGGTCCCCCCGCCGTATATATGGATGGATTGGTGTGGGGAGGGAAGGCGTACCGGGATTCTGCCCTGACTCGGCCCGCGCCAGGACAGCTTATTCGTATAGGAGGCGGTGAATTTGTTGTTGGGACGCAGGCAGGTCGCGTGATTGGATTTGGCAGTGTAGCACAAGCCGAAAACCCCCAGGCATCCGATGTCCGGGTAGTACGCATCCGGCGGGACTATACAGAGCAAGATGGCACAGACTGGGGATCAAGTGCGATCAGGTGGGACTCAATGATCATCAATGAAATATTCCTGAACAGCGTAACAGGCACGATGTTCTTTTCTGTATTTCAGCAATATGAAAAGGATTGGAAAGAATGGCCTGTCAACAAGGGAGCGCCGTTCATCGATCGCAATGCGAATGGCGTGTTTGACCCTCCACCTCCGTTCGGTATGGCGTTCACCGCAGAAAGTCTGATCACAGGGAATTTTGACGAACCGGGGGTCGCCGGAGCGGACCTTTCCAAACCTGCAGACCAGGTTATTTGGACAGTCTCCAACGACCTCGATACAACACTGGTCCGCTCTTTTGCCAATTCGGAACCCCTCGGGCTCGAAATTCAGCGAACGATCTGGGGTTACAAAAGTCGAACAGAGAGGTTGCTGGAGAATGTCTATTTTGTCAGGTACCGCATCATCAATAAAGGCGGAGTTGACACGTCCGAAGCACTCGGGACACAACCCGGATCGTTGTGGATTGACAGTTTATACATTGGACAATGGTCCGACAGCGACGTAGGTGCTCCGGGCAACGACGTGGCAGGCTTCGATACACTTCTTTCGTTGGGCTTCACATATAATGGAGAGAAGACCGACGATCAATTCACTCATGGGTTTGCTCCGACAGCCGTTGGATATGACATTCTTGCAGGGCCCGCTCTTCTCTCTCCGGGCGAATCGGGGATCGTCGGATTTCGTCGTCAACAAAATGTGCGCAACACACCCGCAAGCGCCTTTATTTCATGGGGTCCGAGCGACCCGCTTCAAAGTCCTGAGGGAGCGTACGAAACGAACGCCGGTATGTGGTGGAAGGCCCTCCGCGGATTCCTCATGTATGGCGACATCAACTCACCCGACGTTCGCCATCCGAATGGTCCATTCATGTTCACCGGCGATCCAACGACCTTGACAGGATGGGTCGATGGACTTGGTACTCCAAACTCATGGTTTCCCGGCGACAAAAATACCTTGGCGAGTGTTGGACCACTGCAACTTGCTCCAGGTGATACGGTCGAGCTGTATGTTGGAGTCGTTATTGGACAAGGTGCCGACAGGATGTCGAGTCTTGCCGTGATGAAAGCCAACGACCGGCAGATGCAGTCTTTCTTTGATCGCGAACTTCAACCTGCGGCTCCGCCATCATCCCCTGTGGTCACGACCAGCGCGTTGGACCGTGAGATCATCCTGGAATGGGGTTTGGAGCATGCGGCGATCGAGCGAACGGAAACGTCGATCAAAGGAGGCGTGTATGCCTTTGAGGGATACACGGTGTATCAACTTCCATCGGTAACAGCTCACTTGTCTGAGGCAACGAGAGTCGCAACATTCGACAAACCGAACGGAATTCGCTATGTCAAGGGGGATGTCTACGACTACACATCGGGTTTCTACGTCTCAACCCTGCTCCAGACAGGTTCCGACGGCGGAATTCGCCGGAGTCTGCGCATCGACAGGGACATGATCGCGCAGATTCAAACAGGAGAACCCACCCCGCTCTACAACGGCAAAGAATATTACTTTGCTGTGACGGCATATAATGTCAACACCGTCATCGGGCAGGTTCCTGCAAGCATGGAATCAACGCCTGTGGTGGTCCGTGTCAAACCGCGCATTCCGTTCGGTCAACAGGTTACAACAAAGTACGGCGACACACTTGCGGTGGACCACGTCGCCGGTTTGGGAAAAGGAAGCGTTGCACCGATTGTCGTGGATCCACTACTGGGCACAGGCGACTCGTACAGGCTCACATTTCAGCCGTCGGCCGTCGACAGCCTCACTTTGACAATCGAAAACTTCACGAGAAATGCGATCATCGTCAGCGGATTGAAGATGAAGGATCTGCAGGAAGTCTCCATGGGCGTCCCCGGCGGCATTCACATCGGCTTGAGTGTGGGCACCTTCAGCGAAGCCGACACGTTCGAATACAACATCCCGGCTCCTTCAGCAAATCGTGCGTTAGAGAACGAGAGCGTCAAGAGAATCGGTGTGTTTCCGAATCCGTACAAAGCCGAAATTTCCGGATGGACTATGTACGGCGGTCGACAACGCCAATACGTTACGTTCAACAACTTGCCGCAGCGGGCAGTAATAAGGATCTTCAACCTCGCCGGACATCTCGTCCGAATGTTCAGAAAAGATGACGCATCGCAATTCTTCGAGTGGGACCTTTTGAATGAAGATGGATGGCTTGTCGCGAGCGGGATATATATTTGCCACATCGATCTTCCTGATCTCGGCAGTCAAAAAGTGCTGAAGCTGGCGATCATCAGCGCGCAATAGGATATTTTAAGAGAAGTACACGCAACGCACACAAAGACAGTATTACAGCTCCGCGTCGCGAACGCAACGTAATTAGGTGTGCAATTTCAAAAAAGATTCAAAAGTATTTCGTTGCGGACTTGAAACGCTTGCCCCACAGTGTCGTTACGGTCGTTGCGTGCAACTCTTTACCGCAGGCCCCACCGCCCCACCTCGCCGAGCACTTTCTTCCCGTCATACCGTTTCGTACCATCTTGGTCGCTATGAACCTCAACGACCTCGGTTGGATCCCCTTTTTTGAAGCATATTTCGCTCCACACCGCGAACAGGGATTCATTCCCGCACGCGTAGCCATTCAGTACCGGGACAAATACGTGATGTATGGCGAAGGAGGCGAATACCAGGGGCAAGTGACCGGAAAATTCGAATACAACGCCAAGGGGCCCGAGGACTTTCCCGCCGTCGGAGACTGGGTGGCCATTTCGCCCCCCGTCGGTGGCGGTACGGCTGTTATTCAAGCGGTTCTCGAACGTCGAACGAAATTCTCCCGCAAGGTCGCCGGCGTCAAGACGAACGAACAAGTCGTCGCCGCCAATGCGGATGTTGTCTTTCTCGTCTCAGGTCTTGACGACGAGATCAACCTTCGCAGGATCGAACGCTATCTCACTGTTGCGTACGACAGCGGCGCCCGCCCCGTCGTGGTGCTCAATAAGCTCGACCTCTGTAGCGACATAGCGCCGATTCTCGCGGAAGTCGAAGCCATCGCCCCCGGTGTCGATGTCCTCGCCGTAAGCGCTCGAACGCAGGAAGGCATCGACCGCATCGCCGCGTGCCTTGACAAGGGCATAACGGGCGCCCTCCTCGGTTCTTCAGGCGTCGGCAAAACGAGCATCGCCAACGACCTCATCGGTGAAGAACGCTACATGACGCAGGATGTACGGGAGAATGACAGTCATGGTCGGCACACGACCACACACCGCGAACTGGTCATCCTTCCGACCGGTGGATTGTTGATCGATACCCCCGGCATGCGCGAGATCCAAATGTGGGGAGATGCGCAAAGCCTGCAGGCGTCATTTGAAGACATCGCCGCCCTTGCGGCGGGATGCAAATTCCGGGATTGCCGTCACGATGCAGAGCCCGGCTGCAACGTGAAATCGGCGCTCGAAGACGGCCGGCTCGCTCCCGACCGCTATGATTCATACAAGAAGCTCGAACGCGAGATCGCGTATCTCGCCCGACGGCAAGACCAGAATTTGCAGCGACAAGAGAATGAAAAGTGGAAGAAACTGACGGCAGAACACAAGAGGTCGTTTAAATACAGAAATAGAGACAAACTTTGATGACGACAAACGTTCGAAACGAGCCAAACGTACCAAACGGGCCAAACGAAACGGTGCGGCTTTTTACGCGATTGGAATGTTTGGCAATTTGGAACGTTTGGTAAGTTTCCACTCATGATCTCTTCTCTACTTCTCGGCTCATCTGGTCTTGTCGGCGGACATCTGCTTCGACTCTTGCTCTCGAGCGATCGTTACGGAGAAGTGCGGACGCTGGTCCGCAAGCCCATGGGCATAGTGCATGCGAAGCTTCGCGAAAGCGTCGTCGATTTCGACCACCTCGAGGATGCAGCAGACAAGGTCACGGCCGATGATGTGTTCTGCTGTCTCGGCAGCACAACATCATCAGCGAGTTCGAAGGAAGAATTCCGGAAAGTGGACTACACATACGTCGTCGAAGCTGCATCGCTCTCTTTGGGCAACGGTGCTTCCCGATTCTTTCTCGTTTCAGCCATTGGGGCCAATCCACGATCCCCGTTCTTCTATACCCGCGTGAAAGGTGAAGTCGAACGAACGATCGCGCAATTTCCCTTTCAGGTGGCCTGTATTTTTCGTCCTTCCGTCATTTCCGGTGAACGAAAGAATCGCCGGTTGAGGGAACAGATCGGCGTCGCCGGATTGCGCGCCTTGTCGGTCGCCCTTGTGGGTCCGGCGAAGAAATTCCGACTCATTACGGCAGAAGATGTCGCCTCGGCAATGCTGTTTGCTGCTGAATCGAACGTCACCGGCGTTCGCATTTTCGAATCGGATGAGATCCAAAAAATGGCCGCATTGGCATCGTAAAACAAACCGCGAATGGGCGCGAATGATGAAAATGGTGAATAGTGAATCGTGAAGAGAAAGACATTCACAAACGCTTTTCTATTGACGACCTTCGACTGGTTCGACCCTTCGGGTGACTCAGGGTCGCACTGAGCGAAGTCGAAGTGCGACTACGCTCACCAGAACTTCGCTCAGGTCAAGATTGACTATTCACTATTTACCCCAATTTTCATTCGCGTTCATGAGCGGTTTATCTTCTAACATTGTCAAAGGTGCATTTATGAAGCGACTCATTCTTTTTCTTTTGACGGTCTCCTCATTGGTTTTCGCCGATGAGGGAATGTATCCCATCAGCGAGATCCACAAGCTCAACTTGAAGAAGCTTGGTTTCCTCATCGACCAAAAGACGCTGTATAACCCGAACGGGGTCAGCCTGATCGATGCGATCGTCCAGGTCGGCGGTTGCACCGGATCGTTCATTTCAAAAGATGGGCTTGTCATCACCAACCACCACTGCGCATTCGGAGCCGTGCAGGCGATCAGTTCAAAAGAGAAGGATTATATCACGGACGGATTTCTCGCCCCCACCCGTGCAGAAGAGGTCTCCGCTCGCGGCATGACGATTCGAATCACGGAATCGTACAAAGACGTTTCGTCGGAAGTACTCAGCGTAGTATCCCCCGGAATGGCGCTCGCGGAACGAACGCGGGCCATCGAAAAGAAGATGCGGGAGATCGAAGCCGCCGCTGAAAAGAATAATGCGGGGAAACAGGCCGGCGTGTCGGAAATGTTCGCCGGTCGGACGTATGTTCTGTTCATCTATCAACGCATCCGCGACGTCCGGCTTGTCTATGTTCCGCCCCGCTCCATCGGTGAATTCGGCGGTGAGGACGACAACTGGGTCTGGCCCCGCCACACAGGCGATTTTTCCTTCGTACGGGCGTACGTCGCTCCCGATGGATCTCCGGCTGAGTACGCACCGACGAACGTACCCTACAGCCCCAAAAAGTATCTGAAAGTGAACGCCAACGGTGTCGACGACGGCGATTTTGTGTTCATCCTGGGGTATCCCGGCCGCACGTTTAGACATCAACCGTCCGCGTACCTGGCCTACGAGGAAAATTATCGCCTGAAATTTGTTTCCGATTGGTACGCGTGGCAGATCGCCACCATGGAAGCCGTTGGTAAGACCGACCGTGCAATCGCCATCAAATTCGACGCACGCATCAAAGGCCTGGCCAACGTCATGAAGAATTATCGTGGAAAACTCATGGGGTTCGCGCGATTGCATCTGACCGACGTAAAGAGGGATGAAGAAGCGGCATTGCAGAAGTTCATTGCTGCCGACCCGAAACGCATGACCTCATACGGTACCGTCATTGCCGAGATCGACGCCGTCTATCAGGCAATGTCGTTGAACGCCGCGCGGGAGCTTGTCATGGATATCCTCCCCGGTTCGTCTCTTCCGCTGTCAACGGCTCTCGCCATCGTCGATGCCGCCGCCGAACGCGCAAAACCGGACGCCGAACGCTCGAGCGCGTATATGGACAAAAACTTTGCCGCCACTGTGGCGGCTCGAAAGAGGTCGTACAACGACTTTGTGCAGTCGACGGACATGGCCATTTTTGCGGAAGCCCTTCGCAAAGCGGCTGCACTTCCTTCCGCAAGCGGCATTGCTCCGGTCGCATCTGCCGCATCTGAAGGCGTTGAGGCCTTCGTCTCCGCAGCATATGCCCAGAGCGAACTGACGAAGCCGGATTCTCTGGACGCGTGGTTCTCCAGAACTTCCGCGCAGGTGCAGGCTTCGTCCGACCCCTTCATTGCGCTTGCTCGAAAACTTTATCCACTCTATATGGAATTGCGTGAAGTCCGGCAAGGACGATCGGGTGCGCTCAACAAGCTGCTGGCGCTCTATGTCGACGTCAAAGAGCAATTCACAGGAAAAAACTTCATACCGGACGCCAACAGCACACTCCGTTTAACCTTCGGTCGGCTAAAGGGGTACGCTCCGTCGGATGCGACGATGTATTCGCCGGTAACAACGCTGAAGGGCGTTCTCGAGAAAACAACCGGGGAAGAGCCGTTCAATTCACCCCCGGCGCTGCTTACGGCTGCGAAGGAGCATCGGGACTCAAAGTTCAAGAGCAAGAAGCTCAACGACATTCCGGTGGCGATCCTGTATAATACCGACACCACCGGCGGCAACTCCGGAAGTCCCGTGATGAACGCAAAAGGAGAACTGGTAGGAGTGAATTTCGATCGATCGTATCACGCGACGATCAATGACTATGCGTGGAGCGATTCCTACAGCCGCTCGATCGCCGTCGATATCAGATATGTGCTGTGGGTGACGAAGTATGTGGGGAACGCCGGGTTCCTCCTGAAAGAAATGGGCGTGGAATAGCTCTGATGGATTTCCCGACCCGTCCGACCGCAATACATTCGCGTTCATTAGCGCTTGCCCGCCATGCTTCATCTTTTGGCGGGTCCATTCGCGGTTTACTTTCTTCACAAGCGCCCGAAGGAGTATCGGTATCGAACACGCCTGGCAATTTGCCCTTCTCTTCATCGTCGGTATCGGCGCCGGATTCCTCAACGTAACAGCCGGGGGTGGATCGTCCCTCGGACTCCCTGCGTTGATCTTTCTGGGACTCGATCCGTCCGTGGCAAACGGAACAAACCGGATCGCCATCATCATCCAGAACATCGGGGCCATCTCTTCGTTCCGGACGAGCGGCCTTCGGGGTATGCGGCAGTCGCTCTCCCTGGCCTTGTGGGCGATACCGGGAGCGATCATCGGAACGCTCGTTGCCGTGAAGATCAGCGACGAATGGTTCACGATAGCAGTCGGGATCGTCAACATCCTTACCATTGTCACCCTCTTTCTACCAAAGAACAATGCTGCGGATTTGACGAGCGACAGTCCCCGGCGCCAACTTCTCGTCGGCGTTGCCCTCTTCTTCACCGGCATCTACGGCGGATTCATTCAGCTCAGCGTCGGTTTTCTCCTCATGGCCGTGCTCTACCGCTTATCGCGGATGAGCCTTGTACTCGTCAACATGCACAAGGTGACGATCGCGCTCGTCTATAATATTCCCTCATTGCTGATCTTTGCCTGGTCGGATAATGTCTCGTTGCTGCCGGGGATCGCCTTGGGATTGGGGAGCGCAACGGGGGGCTGGATCAGCGCGAAGGCGCAGGTAAAGCGTGGAGAGAGCTTCATACGCTTCGTGCTGGCGATTGCGTTGCTCGTCGTGGCGCTGAAGATGTTCGGGGCATTTTGAGAGTGCTGTAAGGGTATAGCCTGAGAAAAAGTGAAAACGCCAAGCTGCCAAGACAGCAAAGGGAGCCAAGCAATTTTTTAGGTGACTAGCTCGTACCTAAAACACGTCTTGGCGCTCTTGGCGTCCATGGCGCCTTGGCGGTTCTCTTGTACATAGGAGGGGTCTCACGGAGCAGATTCCGGCATAAACCGCATAATGACAACGAATTAGCCGAATTTCCCCTTAAAAATACTGCAACTCATCCCGTTCCCGCTCCGTATTTAGAGTATTGCACTCAGTTGGAGCCCACCTCATGAACACGAAGAATACACGACGCTTCCTTGGAGTCGCGGCGCTTGTGATCCTGGCCGCGATTGTCATCTTTGCCCAGGTCGAACGCACCGCAGTCGCTACGCTCAAAGACTTTTCCGAGTTGGAGGTCCGCGGCGCAGGCTTTACACTCACTCGGAATATCAAGGTGCACATTGATGCCGTGGGCGGCGGGGACAAATCCGTGTTCCGCGAGCTCGTGATGGACGACGAGAACACGGGAATGTACGCCTACGGCTGGATTATCGATGCCGCTACGCGCGAGGTCGTGTGGGAAATGACGCATGAGAACACGAGGGGACGCAGGAACGATCGAACGGTCAACGAAGATGTGTCCCTGGAAAAGGGAGCCTACGAGGTCTACTTCGTCGCCTACGGCACCGTGCGCAGTGGCGCTTTTTCGTATTCGCAGGCGAATATCGACCGGAGAAATGACAATAAGCGGGGAAGGAATTTCTTCAGCATCTTCGGCGACAACTTCGAAGACATTCGCGATGAATTCATGGAGTCCGCAAAGAACGACTGGGGCATCACCATTTCCGTCCCCTCGTCCGATGCCGGCGCAGTCTCATCCTTCAAAGCTCCCGCCCCATTCCGTCAGACCATCTTCAGTCTCACCGGCATTGGCGACGATGCCACCGTCAAGAAAACGCTCACCGTCTCAAGAGATGTTACCGTTCGCATCTACGCGCTCGGCGAAGGGCGCGAAAGGGATGAATTGTACGACCATGGATGGATCATCGACGCTGCCACGCGGGAACGGGTGTGGGACATGCGGCGCGGACGCCTTGAACGGGCAGGGGGCGCATACAAAAACATCCTTGCGGACAATGAACTGACGCTGCCCAAAGGCCAGTTCGAGCTTGTGTATGTCACGGACGACTCTCATTCGCCCGAGGACTGGAACGATCGTCCTCCGTACGACCCCTTTTCCTATGGCATCACCATTTTCCTGAATTCCGAGGGAGATAGAAGCGCGGTGAAGATCGACGACGGCGGCGTTCCCGACAGGAATGCGTTCCTCGAGTTGACCAAAGTCGGCAACGACGAATTCAAGAGCATGGCATTCTCGTTGAAGAAGGATATGAAGGTCCATGTCACAGCGCTGGGTGAACGGTCCGGCGACAGAAACTGGGCCGACTACGGCTGGATCGTCGACGCAAGATCGCGTGAGAAAGTGTGGTCGATGGACGACCGCCGCAGTGAGCATGCCGGCGGCGCATCAAAGAACAGGATGATCGACGAGATCGTCAGCTTCTCGAAGGGAGACTACATCGTCTACTATCAAACGGACGGTTCGCACAGCTACGACGATTGGAACAGCGGTCCCCCCTACGACCAGGAAGCTTGGGGGATCGCTTTGCGCGGCGTAGGGTCGGACTTCGACCCGAAGAGTGTTACGATCGGCAAAGAACCGGCGGAAGCGAACATTCTTGCCCAGATCATCCGCGTACGGGATGACCGTCACGAGCGGCGGACGTTCAAAGTATCCAAACGTCAGCGTGTACGTATTTACGCTTTGGGCGAAGGAACGAACGACGAGGACATGCACGATTATGGATGGATCGAGAATGCGGAATCGGGACGTACGATCTGGGAAATGACATATGACATGACGGACCGGGCGGGCGGCGCCCGAAAAAACAGGCGGGTATCGACGACATTTACACTGGAGCCGGGGGAATACGTTCTGCATTACCTTACGGATGATTCTCACGCCTTCAACGAATGGAACAGCGATCCGCCGGAGGACCGGGATCACTGGGGCATCACCCTCTATAAAGAGGAGTGACATTTTCCATTTGTTCTCCGCATAAAAAGCGGTATCTTTCCCCAGCAAGAGCAGGAGTTCCATCCTGCTCTTTCTTTTTTCGGAAAGGAAGAACGATGAAACAGAGAGTTTTTTTGAGAACGGCGCTAGTGATCGCGCTGCTTTCCATTGTAGCTGTCGCCCAAACACAAACCAAAAAGCCGACGACAGACCTGGAAAAGACTTCCTATGCGCTTGGCGCAGACATCGGGAAGAACCTCAAGATGCAGGGGGTCTCCGTTGATGCGCAGATGCTGGCCCGGGGCATACGGGCGGCAATGGGGCTCGACAGCATGGTGATCTCCGAAGCGGAATGCGAACAACTGGTCATGAACTTCCAAAAAGAGATGATGGCGAAAGGGGAGGCAATAAAGGTACAAAGCGCTGCGGAACACCGGAAAGAGGGAGAAGCGTTCCTGTCCGCAAACAGGAAAAACTTGGGAGTTGTCACGACCGCCAGCGGGCTGCAATATACAGTGGTGAAAGAGGGTACGGGGAAGAAGCCAAAAGCGACGGACACCGTGAAAGTCCACTATCGCGGCACGCTGTTGGATGGCAAGGAATTCGACAGCTCATACAAGCGCAACGAACCAACGACGTTTCCACTGAATCGCGTGATCCCTGGCTGGACCGAGGGCGTTCAATTGATGTCCGTGGGCTCAACCTTCCGGTTCTTTATTCCGGCCGACCTCGCCTACGGCGACCGCCAGATGGGTCCGGACATTCCGCCGGGTTCGACGCTGATCTTTGAAGTAGAACTGCTGGAGATCAAGTAGCATGAAATGGATCTTCGAGTCGCTTCGGCGGCTGAAAAACTGGGTGGAGGGGGCTGCTCAGCGGCCGGGGGCGGGATGGACGCTCTTTGCCATAGCATTTGCAGAATCATCCTTCTTTCCAATCCCACCGGACGTACTGTTGATTGCCCTCGCGATGCTCGTTCCGGCAAAGGCCTTCCGGTATGCGGTCATTTGTTCGGTCGGTTCACTGATAGGCGGGACGTTCGGCTATCTTATCGGACACGAATTCTTCGAACTTCTCGGCCGGAAGATCATCGAGTGGTACGGCATCGAGCACCAGTACGCGAGCTTGCAGACGCTGTTCGAAGAAAATGCGTTCGTCAGCATAGCCGTTGCCGGCTTCACGCCCATACCGTACAAGGTCTTCACGATTGGCGCGGGCGCCTTTCACATTTCCTTCGCCACATTTTTCGTTGCGTCCGCGATAAGCCGTTCGGCTCGTTTCTT
>Ga0155966_1112_pt1 | contig 43842 bp, 39 predicted proteins | sample RifCSPlowO2_02_FD_107620 | JGI IMG/M metagenome (GOLD analysis project Ga0155966, IMG submission 107620) | Ignavibacteria bacterium RIFCSPLOWO2_02_FULL_55_14 | reverse complement strand
ATCAATCATGCGTTCTGATCCGACCGGCAGTGTCCCGGCGGGCCCTCGTCAACGGCGGCTCCCGTGGATTCCGGAAGGAGATGACGGACGCAGTCGCCCAACTGAAAGGATCACGATGCCACGCATCGAGCTGGAATCACTTCTGCAAGCAGGGGCCCATTTCGGCCACCTGACCCGCCGCTGGAATCCCAAGATGAAGCCGTACATCTTCATGGAACGGAACGGGATCCACATAATCGACCTCAAGAAAACGCAGGAACTCGTCGACGAAGCGTGCACGTCCGTCGCCAACATCATCGCGGATGGCAAGAAGGCCCTCTTTGTCGGCACAAAGCAACAGGCCAAAGACGTGGTCAAGGAAGAAGCCCGGCGGTGCGGAGCGTTCTATGTAACAGAGCGGTGGATGGGCGGCATGCTCACGAATTTCAGCACGATTCGGAAGAGCGTCAAACGTCTGACGAACATCGAAAAGATGGAAACGGACGGTACGTTCGACAAGCTCACGAAAAAAGAGCGCTTGATGCTCGCGCGCGAACGCGACAAGCTGCAGGAGGTCCTGGCCGGCGTTGTCGACATGTCGCGTCTGCCCGGGTTAATTTTTGTTGTGGATATCAATAAAGAGGATATCACCGTCAAAGAAGCGCGCCGATTGGGCATTCCGGTCGCTGCGATCGTCGATACCAACACCGACCCGGATATCGTTGACTTTCCGATTCCGGCCAACGACGACGCCTTGAAGTCGGTGCAACTCATCACACGCGCCATTGCCGATGCCGTTGCCGAGGGCAGCCAGCGAGCTTCTTCTCGCCTGGCAGAACAGGCGGCAAGTGCAGGCGCGGAAACCGCGGCCTCAGAGAAGGCCTGAAGAACCGGCAAGCACTAGCATACCATGGCTCAGATAACTTCCGATATCGTTAAGAAACTGCGTGACATGACCGGTGCCGGCATGATGGACTGCAAGCGGGCGCTGGAAGAGACGAACGGCGACATGAATGCGGCGGTCGAACAGCTTCGCAAGAAGGGGGCGGCGACAGCGGCAAAGCGTGCCGACAAAGAAGCGAATCAAGGCGTTGTTGAAGCGTATATACATGCGGGAGGTCGCATTGGTTCCATGGTGGAGTTGAATTGCGAAACCGACTTCGTGGCAAAAACGCCGGGATTCAAACAGTTGGCGCACGACATCGCCATGCAAATCGCGGCCATGAACCCGCAATTCATCTCGCGGGAGAACGTGGACCAGAACACGATCGCCAAGGAACTGGACATTTACAGGGCCCAGGCAAAGAACGAAGGTAAACCCGAGGCCGTAGCCGATAAGATCGCTCAGGGACGTCTGGAGAAGTTCTACCAGGAATCTGTACTTCTGGAACAGAGCTTTATCAAAGACTCCGGAAAGACGATCAAGGATATTGTGGAAGAAGAGGTTTCGAAGGTCGGGGAAAAGATCCAGATCAGGCGCTTCATGCGATATCATCTCGGCGAATCTTCACCAAGTTGATCCACTACCGCAGTCCCGAAGCGATTCGGGACTGTTTCATTCATGCCCAAGCAGAACCCGAAATATCAGCGTATGCTCCTCAAACTCAGCGGTGAATCGCTGATGGGGGATCGCGACTACGGGATCGACGACAGGGTCCTGCGCCGATATGCGGAGGACATCAAATCGGTCCGCGAATTCGGCGTTCAGGTCGGCATTGTGATCGGCGGCGGCAACATCTATCGCGGGGTTGAGAACTCGTCGGACGGCATCGACAAAGTCACCGGCGACCACATGGGCATGCTGGCGACGGTCATCAACGCGCTCGCATTGCAGAGTTCGCTCGAACATGCGGGTGTGCCGACGCGTTGTCTTACGGCGATCGATATGGCAAAGATCGCAGAGCCGTTCATTCGTCGGAGGGCCGTCCGTCACCTGGAAAAAGGGCGCGTGGTGATCTTTGCAGCGGGAACGGGGAATCCGTACTTTACGACAGATACGGCCGCCGTCCTGCGTGCCATTGAGATCGGGGCGGACGTGATTCTCAAGGGAACCCGTGTCGACGGCGTCTACGACAGCGACCCCGAGACCAACGCCGGCGCGCAGCGATTCGATCAGATTTCGTATGAAGATGTCCTGCGCCGCGATCTCCGGGTCATGGACCTTACGGCGATCACACTGTCAAAGGAAAACAAACTCCCGCTGATCGTGTTCAACATGAACATACCGGGAAATCTCAAGCGCATCGCGCTTGGGGACGACGTGGGTTCGAAAGTGATGGAGTTCCCGACCCTAGCGCGACAATAGGTGCGAACGCCATGAATGCAAAAGACATCATGAAGAATGCGGACGACCGAATGAAAAAGGCGGTCGAGGTCGTTCGGGATGAACTGACAAAGATCAGGACCGGGAAGGCAACGACCGCCCTCCTGGATTCCGTGAAGGTCGATTACTACGGTTCGCACGTACCGTTGAAACAAGTTGCGAATGTCAGCACGCCCGATGTCCATACGATCAGCGTACAACCCTGGGAAAAGGGTACTTTGCAGGCGATCGAGAAAGCGATTCAGAGCGCCAACTTGGGGCTCAACCCGGCGAATGACGGAGTGGCCATTCGGGTGCCCATTCCGCCTTTGACCGAAGAACGAAGACGTGAACTGGTCAAGTTGGTGAAGAAATTCGGCGAAGAGGGAAAGATTGCGGTGCGAAATGTCCGCCGGGACGCGATCGAACATTTGAAGAAGGCCGAAAAGGATGAACACCTGTCGGAAGATGATCGAAAGCGGTCGGAGCAGGAGACGCAGAAGTTGACGGACAAGCATATCAAGGAGATCGACGCCCTTCTCGCGCTCAAGGAGAAGGAGATCTTGGAAGTCTGACTGTTCTGAAAACTGTCACGGAAAACCCCGCGCTCCGCGGGGTTTTTCATTTTTGGGACTGCGCAACATTCAGGTCAGTCCACGCGTAATCCAGATGATGAACTGGAGGATTCAGCAATGACATTTGAAGGACGTCGTCTGTATCGGAGCTCTTCTGACCGTATGCTGGCCGGCGTGTGCGGGGGCCTTGGCGAGTATTTGGGCGTCGACCCCGTACTCTTTCGCGTTGCATGGGTGGCGGCAATTCTGCTTGGCGGGTTCGGCCTGTTGTTGTATATCGTCTGGATTTTCGTGGTGCCGGTGGGTCCGGCCGTGGAGCCGCCGGCCGGCCGGGTTCGCAACCGGAACATGTTTGGCATAGTAGCAGGCGGGGGGCTCATGCTGCTCGGCGTTCTCCTGCTCCTCGACACTTGGTTCTGGATCGATCTCGAAGACATCTGGCACTGGTCGTGGAGATACATGGGGCCGCTCATGTTGATCGGGTTGGGTGTGTTCTTCATTCTTGGTTCGCGGCGATCTGAACCTGATTCGACAGATGAGCAGCCCGCGGGAGGCGTTCCCCATGCCGGTCCTGAACGATTGCACAAAAGTTACCGTGACAGAAAATTGTTCGGCGTTTGCGGAGGGATCGCAGAATACTTCCAGGTTGACGCGACCCTTGTTCGGCTTTTGGTCGTTGGGCTGACGCTTGCGGCTCCAGCAGTGGGGATCCTGGGCTACGTTGTGCTGGCGATCCTTACGCCGGCCGCGCACGCCGAACCGACGTCAGCGGGACAGGGAGCGTGATCATGCGGCCGCATGCAAGCGATCTTGTGATAGGCATTAGTCTGATCGTGGTTGGTGTCTCGCTGCTGGGCAGCGTTCTTGGAATTTGGGAGGGCGTCGTTGATGTAGTTGCGTGGTCGGCCGTAGGCGTATTGGGAGCGAGTGTGGCTGCGAGAGGATGGAAGATGAGAAGTTCGGCACGATTGTTTGCAGGCGCGTTCCTCTTCCTCGCTGGATGCCATGCGGCACTGTGGACGTCCGGGGTACTGCAACCGAACGGAGAAGAAGCGATTGCTTCCGTGTGCTTGTGGGTTGGACTTTCATTCTTCTTTGTCTGGCTGGCAGCACCGCACAAGCTGGACATTTTGGTGCCGGCTGCATTGTTTGTGGGACCAGGGATCGGCTATTATCTTTGGTGGTGGGACCTGGCGAGGTTATCGGCCATTCGGGACTTTGCCGAGGACGGTTGGCCGGCGCTGGTGATTCTTGCGGGGGCGGGGGTGGTGGGGCGGGCGCTGTGGGGGCGGAAAAGACTCCCGGAATCTTAAGATTCCCGGAATCTTCCTATGTACCCTTAGTACTCAGAGTATATAGAGAATGAACCGGCTTTTCATCCCTTAGGTATTCCTCATACTTTTCTCTCCCTCCAACCGCGTCTAAGAGAATTTCCTTCTTCAGCACAATACCTGCCGTTCTCGCGACTTCAGGAAGTCCATTTGTCGAATCACTCAAGTATGCACTGCAGCTTGAGTAAGTCCAGTCTTCAGGTCTCGTCACAAGATGTGCAACGTATGGATTTCTGTGGATATAGAGTGAAGCCTGAAGCACATACTCAATGTCCGCAACGTGTTTTGACCTGAATCTTCCCTGAAAGAGGTGTCCAATTCTGCCATATCGGATATTCAATGCCTTTGCATAAGAAATTCCGAGTTTTTTCATCGCATCCGAAACATCAAACACCTCCGCCAACCGGAGCAGCAGATGAAAGTGATTCGGCATTAAGCAGAAAGCAACAAGATCGATGGGATCAGCCAGCAAGTACTTCGCCATCCGTTCCAGGAAATACCGATAATTATCCGGCTCCCAGAAAATCGGGCGTGCTTCGTTCCCTCTGTTGTAGATGTGATAGAACTCCCCAGGCACGAAACGCAATGCTCTCCTCGGCACAGCTTCCCCCTCAAGATGTGAACCCCCGAACGTACAACTTCCCTTGATCTTCCGCAACCACTTCCTGCAATACACCCTCAGTGTGCATCCAGCCAGTTAGGACCGATTCCAATCTCGACTTCCATCGGTACCGAAAGGGGAAGAGCGTTGACCATTTCCTTCTCCACGATGGACCGTACCTGCTGTTCTTCATCTTTCAATGCCTCGAATACGAGCTCATCATGCACCTGCATGATCATCGCTGAACGAAGCTTCATCTTGAGAAAAGCCGCGTCGATGTGCACCATGGCGATCTTGATCATGTCCGCTGACGTGCCCTGGATCGGCATGTTGATTGCCTGCCGCTCTGCGTTCTGCCGTATTGCCCTGTTTTGACTTCGAAGGTCCGGAAGATACCTTCGCCTCCCAAGCATCGTCTGCACGTAACCTTTGCGCGCGGCCTCCGCGATCGTGTCGGCGATGTACTGGCGAACCTTCGGAAATCGGTCGAAGTATCGCTCGATGATCTCCTTCGCCTCTGATTGACTGACCTCCAGCCGCGTTGCAAGACCGAATGGACCACTGCCATACATGATCCCGAAATTCACTTCCTTTGCCTTTCGACGCATATCCTTGGTCACGCTCGTGAGCTCGACGCCAAACACCTCCGCCGCTGTCGCAGCGTGCACATCCTCGTTGTTTCGGAATGCCTTTGCCAATCCCTCGTCGCCGGCGATGTGCGCCATGACCCGCAGCTCGATCTGGGAATAGTCTGCTGACAGGATCATCGAATTCTTGTCACGCGCAATGAACGCCTTCCGTACGGCGCGGCCGGCTTCGGTGCGTATGGGGATATTCTGAAGGTTCGGATCGCTGCTGGACAGCCTTCCCGTCGCCGCCACAGCCTGCGAAAACGATGTATGCACGCGACCAGTGCCGGGATGGACCATCGTCGGCAATGCGTCAACATACGTTGACTTCAACTTCGTCAATTGACGGTACTCCAGAAGCTTTTCGACGATCTCGTGCTCATGCCTGAGCGATTCCAGGACGCTGACGTCCGTCGAGAATCCCGTCTTCGTCTTCCGCACGGTTGGAAGACCGAGCTTTGTGAAAAGCACCTGACCCAATTGTTGCGTTGAATTGATATTGAACGGACCTCCGGCCAGCCGGTGAATGTCCAGCGTGAGAGCCTGGATCTGACGGTCAAGGTCTTTCGACATGGCTTGCAAATACTCAACGTCAATGCGTACCCCCGTCTTCTCCATGCGTGCGAGTACAGGGACCAGCGGCATATCAACCTCAGCACTCAACCGTTTCATTGTATGATCGTCCAGCTTCTTGTCAAGGAGGTGCCAGAGTCGAAGCGTGATGTCCGCGTCTTCCGCAGAATAATCGCTCAGCGCTGCCGGATCGACCTCGAGAATATTCTTTTGATTCCTTCCCTCACCGACGAGGTCTGCATACGAAACAGGCGAGTATGACAGATATTCCCGGGCGACGGCGTCCATGTTGTGCTGGGCGTCAGCACGGAGCAGGTAGCTGGCAACCATTGTGTCGAATACCACCCCCTGCACGTCCACCCCGTAGCGCGACATCACCAGCATGTCATACTTGATGTTGTGCCCTCCCTTTGCTATCGACGGATCCTCCAGAATTGGCTTCACGATCTTCACCGCAGATGACGACGGGATTCCAAGAGCTTTCCCTCCGTCAAACAGCGTCGACTCCAGGCCTTCGGGGACAATGCGGACAAACCAGGCTTCCCGTTCTTGAACGGCAAAAGAGACTCCCACAAGATCGGCTCGAAGCGCATCGGTCGACGTTGTCTCCGTATCGAACACCAAGGATTGGACCGATGCAAGGCGTTTCGCCAGCGCTATGAGCTCCTTTTCCGTTGTCACATGATGATAGGAGTGCTTGTCCGTCGACATCGTCTTGTACGATGGAGATTTCACGGCAACGTCGGACTCGCTTGCGTCGGGCTCTTTCTCCACTTTCGTCGTGGGTTCCAGTTTCGAAAGGAGAGAACGGAATTCAAACGAACGATAGAGTGCTGCCAGCTTCCCAGTGTCGGGTTGGGCGACCCTGAATTTCGGAAGGTCCAGATCCACAGGCGTGTCGGTGTGTATCGTCACAAGCTCACGTGAAAGAAACGCCGTTTCCTTATGCTCCTCCAGCTTTGCTCGCGTCCCCTTCTGCGGAATATCGGCAAGCTTCTTATACAGCAACTCGAGGGTTCCATACTTCTGGATCAGCGGGATGGCAGTCTTCTCGCCGATACCGGGTACGCCGGGCACATTGTCCGATGAATCGCCCATGAGCGCAAGCACTTCAATCACCTTGTCGGGTGTGACTCCAAATTTTTCCTTGACCTCAGCATAGGACACTGTTTCCGCGTCGCCCCCCAGCTTGCCCGGACGAAAGAGGGAAATGTTCTTCGTAACCAGTTGCATGAAATCCTTGTCGCTCGTTACGAGAAAAGAATCCAATCCCTTCTTTTCCGCCTTAAGCGCAAGCGTTCCAATGATATCATCCGCCTCGAAACCGGGAACTTCGAGCAGTGGAATACGATGTGCCCGGATGACATCCTTCAGCGGCCCGAGTTGGGCCGACATATCTTCGGGCATCTTTTCGCGGGTCGCCTTGTATGCCGCGTATTTCTTGTGCCGGAACGTCGGTTCCGCGGTGTCAAAGGCCACGGCGATATAATCCGGAGATTCGCCGGTCAGGATCCTGTTGAGGAATGTCACAAAGCCATAGATTGCGCTGACATTTCGCCCATCTGAGGTCATGAGTGGACGCTGGATGAACGCAAAATAGGAACGGTACGCAATGGCCATACCGTCGATAAGAAACAACCGGGGGCGGGTTTTCTTCATAAGGATTGTCTCTTATGAAGTCTCATTTGCTGAAAAGCCTGCATCGCTCTTTGCAATGTCAGCTTCCGTCTGGTCGACGAAATACTGGCGGACGACGGCGAATGATATGAGAAGCATCGCAAAAGCAAAGAGGAAGACGGACCTCAGACCGAACTGAGCTCCGAAAAATCCTCCCAACGGGGCGCCGACGAAGTTTGCGAGTGTATTCCCGCTCGTGGCGATCGCCAATACTCCTCCCCGGCGCTGCGGTGTCACAAGTTTGCTGATGTACGAATACAGAGCGGGCAACATGCCACCCAGGCAGAATCCGAGCATGGAACGGACAACGACCAGAGGGAGCGGATGGTTGACTGCTGCATGTAGGGCATATGCCGCAGCCGCCCCTACGAAGGCTATCGAAAGATTCTTTCGGACGCTTTTGGAATCGTTCCGCTTTCCCCACCATGGCGCGGAGAGCACGGTGAACAAACCGGTCACAGAGAAAATCGCTCCTGCCATTGTAGCCACGTATTGAGTCCCACTCAGCATGGAATCGACGTAGAGGGCAAAGATCGGCTGCACAAGGAAAACGCCCATTTGCGACAGAACAATAACTCCGAGAGCTATGGCGATGGGACGACGGGAGAATGCGAAGCTATAGTTGCTCCTGATCGTGTGGAGTTGTTGCGATCTGTCGACGGCCGCGGGCGAATCTGGAACAAACCTGATGACAATGAAACCTGTGACCGTAATGAGGGCGGCGACAAGAAAGAACACCGGACGAAATCCGAAGATGTCCGACAACGACCCGCCGAGGAACGGGCCGAACACATTACCGCTTGCCGTCGCCGTTTGCAGCAAACCGATGGCGTACCCGGACTTGCTGCGAGGCGTGCTGGCCGATACCAGGGCCAAGGCTGCCGCAAGGAAACCGCTGATTGCCCCTTGAACCATACGAAAGACAAAGAGCATTTCAACATTTGGCGCTATTCCGATGAGCGCCTGCGACAGGGCAAGCCCGAAGATCGCCCGAACGGTCATGAATTTCTGGCCGTATTTGTCCCCCAGAAAACCCCACACGGGCGTCATGAAGAATGCGGAGAAGAATGGCCCGGCGAATACCAACCCGCTCCATTGTGCGACCGCTTTCGCTTCCGTGACGCCCAAATGTCTGACATAAAACGGGAGGAATGGTACTACAAGGCTCATCCCCAGCATCGCGATGAACTGGGCCCCCCAAATGATGTAGAGGGTTTTCCGCCATGATTCGATGGGCGTGGAAAAAGGTCGCTCTATGTCCGCGCGCGACACGGGGTGCTTGACATTGATTTCAAGGGAGCTTCGCCGGTATTGCCGAAGTGAAACTTGGGGAGCATTCTGACGACTCTGAACGTCAATATACTGAATCGAACGCAGAGATGGCAGGCGCCTCTTTCTTGACTCTGCGGAGCCAATTTCGTAACATACCTTCAAATTCGAACGGAGGAATCACCCGGTGTTCAAGAAAACGATCGTCGCGTCGATCCTCACGACAGTGTGCATGTGTTCGGTTTCTGCCCAGCTCAAAACCAGACCGGAGCAGAAACCCGTCGTCAGTGAATCCTTGGTGCGCTCCGAGGAGAGCGGATTGATGTTCGGATGGTTTGACCCGAGCCGATTCAACATGCGTCAAAGCTATTCAATGACGTACAGTTCTTTTGGCGGGAGGGGCTTAACGATCGGTGAGTATGTCAACAGCATGTTCTATCGCATTTCGGACCCGCTGTCGGTTCAATTTGACCTGAGTTTGACGCATTCGCCGTTCAATTCTTTGGGCGGACGATATTCCAACGAATTGAACGGGTTCCGCCTCAGCAGGGCACAACTCAACTACCGACCGACGGAAAACATGTTCTTCCAAGTGCAATTTCGCCAGTTTACGCCGGGAAATTGGCTCAGAGGGTTTGACCGGTTCGAGTCGGATTTCGGCTTGGATCGTCCGGAGGAACAACAACGCTGACCGCGGCGGCAGTCATAAACTGTAATCACCGTCCGAGCAGGCCCTCGCAGCCTGCTCGATTTGTTTTTCCCGCACATTTTGTCCATCGAACCTCTTGACCCACAGACGCCGGTCGGCGTTCGCATCGGCCGGTCCATCCTGCGTCACCGCCGGTTGATTGCCGCCGCAGCCTTTGTCGCCGTCGCGGCAGTTGCTGTCTTCTTGTATGTCGAAGCCCACCGGTATGCCTCATCGAGCTCTTCTGTATCGCTCGTTATTCCGGGTGAACAGCATCGCTGGAAGCTCGAAGTGGTCAATGGAACGGCCGAGAATGGCCTTGCACAAGGCGTCACGGACATGCTGAGAAAACTTGGATATGACGTTGTGGAATTGCGAACGCAACGGACTCCCCCCTTGCCGCGCTGTCTCGTTATCGACCGGTCCGGCAACCGAGAAGGCGCCGAGGAGGTGGCCGCCGCGCTCGGTTTGCCACACGACCGCGTCCAGACGCAGGTTGACAAATCGTTGTATCTCGACTTCACGATCGCAGTTGGCGCTGATTTTCGTTCCTTCAATATGCTGTCGGGAGCATTGCAGTGAACATCGGCAATTCGCATTGGAGATGTGTGTGACCTCACGAACGCTGGCAAAACTTGTGGCTTCAAGTATGATCGCAAAGAAGGCTCATGATGTGTTATTGATGGACCTTCGCAAAGTGACCAGCACCGCGGATTTTTTTGTCGTCTGTTCCGCTGATTCCGACATGCAGGTTCGTGCCATCGCGGATGCCATCGAGGATGCGACCGCAGATGCCGATGCGCCGGTGTGGCATTCTGAGGGAAGACAAGCGCTCATGTGGGTCATCCTGGACTATGTCGACGTCGTCGCCCACGTGTTCCACAAAGAAACTCGAAAATTCTACAATCTCGAAAGATTGTGGTCGGATGCAAAAATGACACACATACGAGATGAAGATGGAAAGGCTCCGGTGCGAAGGCGGCCGGCGGCAAAGAAACGGAGTGTTCGGAAGTGAAACGGTATCTCGAAGAACGCGTCGGCGCGGCGCTCGAACGGCTTGGCTACGCAGGAATGGCCGAACTCGCATTCGAGGCGCCGAAGCAGGAAGCTCACGGCGATCTCACGACAAATATCGCCCTTCTCCTTGCGAAGGCCGCGGGAAAAAATCCGCGCGTCGTCGCAAAAGAGATCGTCGATTCGCTCGACATGAACCCCGCTTCCGTAACCAAGACGGAGGTCGCGGGGCCCGGGTTCATCAATTTCACGTTTTCCCCTGCGTTCTTCGCGCGGAAGCTCGAGGGAATCCTCCGGGAGGGAGCTTCGTACGGCCGGTCAACAGTCGGTCGCGGCGTGAAGGCCATGGTGGAATACGTCAGCGCCAACCCTACCGGTCCGTTGTCCGTGGGCCACGGCCGTCAGGCCGCAATCGGGGATACGCTCGCCAATGTCCTGCAGTGGACCGGGCATGAGGTGACACGAGAATACTACTACAACAATGCCGGTCGTCAGATGCGAGTGTTGGCGCAGTCGACATACGCTCGGTATCGACAGCTCTTCGACCCGGCCTCTGCATTCCCCGAAGACGGATATCAGGGCGAGTACATACAGCAGATCGCGCTGCTGCTCAAATCGGAGCTCGGAGATTCGCTGGTGGGCATAGAAGAGGAGAAGGCGCTCGCCGTATGCAAAGAAAGGGCGGAACAAGTGCTCTTCGACGCCATCAAGTCGGTCTTGCTGCGCATGGGCATTCGCCATGACGTGTTCTACAACGAGGATTCGCTCTATTCGTCCAAGAAGATCAACGAGGTTGTGGACGAATTTCGTTCGAAGGGTCTGGCATACGATAAAGACGGCGCCGTATGGTTCAAAGCGACGGACCTCGGGCTTGATCAGGATCGCGTGATCATTAAGAGCACGGGTGAGCCGACGTATCGATTGCCGGATATCGCCTACCACCGTGAGAAGTTCCTCCGTGGTTTTGAACTTGTCGTGGATGTGTTCGGCGCCGACCACATTGCGACTATTCCCGATGTGCTCGCCGGCATCAAAGCTCTGGGATTCGACCCAGACAAGGTGAAGGTGGTCATTCACCAGTTCGTCACTCTCATGCGGAACGGCGAGCAAGTGAAGATGTCCAAACGTCTCGCCAATTTCGTGACACTGGACGAGCTGATCGACGAGGTTGGGTCAGATGCAGTCAGGTACTTCTTCCTCATGCGTTCCAACGGCACGCATCTTGAGTTCGACCTGAGCCTCGCTACCGAGCATTCCGACAAGAACCCGGTGTACTATGTTCAGTACGCGCACGCAAGGATTGCGAGCATGCTTCGGTTCGCGATGTCGGAGGGAGCGATCGACCCAGCGACAGACCCCTCCGCAGTCGTGTACGACGTTTTGCAGTCGCCCGCCGAGATCGCGTTAATGAAACAGATACTGCAATTCCCGGAACTCGTGGAAGGCACAGCGAAGTCGCTCGAACCCCACCGTGTGCCGACGTATCTGCACGAACTCGCGACGGCATTCCATCGCTTCTATCATGACCATCGGGTTGTCGTCCCGGAAAAGGACATTTCAACCGCCCGACTTGCTCTCTGTGCGTGCACAAAGACGGTTCTGGCAAACGGTCTGGCGATTTTGGGCGTCTCTGCCCCGGACCGCATGTAGCCGTTCCATTGACATTCGGGGGTGTTTTTAGTAGGTTGATATTGCTCGAGCATCTACCAAAGGTTTCTTCCCGCCGATTGCTACAGCCAGACAGCCGTTGTACAGCAACGGCACTCGTCTCTACGCTTCTGACGTATAGAAGCGTACAACTTCCATCATTCATTGTGAACCCGGTTCTGTGAACACCGTCATCAGTGTTGTTGGTGCGCGACCGAATTTCATGAAGGTGGCTCCCGTTCATCGGGCGTTCCGGTACTATGCAGGTTCTGTTCGGCACCTCATAGTACACACAGGCCAGCACTACGACGACAAGATGTCGAAGGTGTTTTTCGAAGACCTTGAATTGCCGCAACCCGATGTCTATCTCGGCGTAGGGTCCGGTTCTCACGCCGAACAGACCGCAAGAGTCATGGTGGAATTTGAAAAAGTCGTCCAACAACTCCGGCCCGATCTTGTTGTCGTTGTGGGAGACGTGAATTCGACTGTCGCCTGCAGCCTGGTCGCGGCCAAGCTCCGCATCCCGATTGCCCACGTTGAAGCGGGACTTCGCAGCTACGACCGTTCGATGCCGGAAGAGATCAATCGGATTGTGACGGATGCACTCTCGGACCTCCTGTTTGTCAGCGAGCCCAGCGGTGTGACCAATCTTCGAAAAGAAGGGATCGCCGAAGGAAGGATTCACCTTGTCGGCAACACAATGATTGACTCCCTCATGCACTACATGGAGAAGGCCCGGCGGTCTCGGGTCATGGAGGACCTCGGCATCGAGCCGAAATCGTATATGCTTGTAACGCTGCATCGGCCGAGCAATGTGGACGGGAAGGAGAGCCTGGAGAAGATCGTTCAATTCTTTGAAGATTTCGCGGACCGTGTCCCGACTGTGTTCCCCGTCCATCCGCGTACCCGAAAGATGATGTCGGAATTCGGACTGCTGGAGAGAGCGCTGAGGATCGACCGCATGAAGTTGATCGAGCCGCTGGGGTACCTGGATTTTCTGCGTTTATTGCAGGATGCACGGCTCGTTTTGACCGACTCGGGCGGCATTCAGGAAGAAACGACGTTTCTGAATGTTCCCTGCCTAACGCTTCGCGACAATACGGAACGGCCGATCACAGTGGATGAGGGGTCGAACATATTGTGCGGATCGAACATCGACAGCGCCCGTCCTCACGTGGAGGCGATCCTGACGGGGCGGCACAAAGCCGGACGTAGTCCAGATTTGTGGGACGGGAAGGCGGCGGATCGCATTGTCAGCATCGTCGCGGACACTCTGAAGAACATTACCGCATCGGCAATGAACGGAATCTCGGTATGAACATGCGCAGTTTTGCGATCTTCGTCGGCCTCTGGATGGCCGTTGCTTCGTTGGCAGTGGCTCAGCGAACCGTCTCTACTGAACGTTCACTTGAGGAATCGGGCGATCGTAAGGTCGGTCAACCACTCGTGTTCAATCCAATGCCGCTCGATGCGCCTCTCGATCCCACGTCGTACCGCGTCGGAGGAGGCGACCAGTTTGCGATTCAGATCAGTTCCATACCTTCCGTCATGTTTACGCTAACAGTCGGTATAGATGGAACGCTCTTGATACCATCGGTGGGTGAACTCCGTATGCGAGGGCTGACATTGCAGGAGGCACAGGGCCAGATCAAGCGTCTTGTTGCGGAGCGCTATCTCCGAACTCCAGTATCCGTAAGTCTTGCCATGGCACGGCGAATCACCGTCTATGTGAAAAATTCCTTCGGCGTGTCCCAAATTCATGAAGGCATCGCTTCCGATCGGGTGTCGACAGTACTGTTCAAAACAGAACCGCAGGCTCGGCGTTCGATTCTTCTCCGTCGATCGGACGGACGCCAGCAGAGGGTCGACCTGGACAGATTTGCCGCGACGGGCGACCCGCGGTGGAATCCCCACGTGGCTGAGGGGGACGAGATCGTCGTCAACAGCTTCGAAGGTAATGTGCAAACCGTTGCGATCGGCGGCGATGTTTGGTTACCCGGAGAATTCGAACTCATCGAGGGAGACCGTGTGGGGGACCTTGTGCAATTTGCTCGTGGGCTGCGCGTGGGCGCGCGAAGGGACAGCGTTGTGCTGGCCCGTTTTGGAGAGGCACCGCAGATACTCGACATTTCCGGCAACGATTCACTTTTGAGGCTGAATGCAGGCGACCGTTTGTGGGTGCCGACGGCCCGCAAGATTCTCAGGGCACAAATGATCAGCGTATCGGGCGAGGTCACATTCCCCGGCATGTATCCTCTGAATGAAGGGGCGACGCGGTTGTCGGATATTCTCGCCATTGCCGGCGGAATGACGAAAGATGCGCTGGTGACCGGGGCGACGCTGCATCGGGGCAGGGTCCCGGAATCGCGTGTAAGCGAAGACCTCCTGCTTTCCATGCGGGGGAATCCGGACCCGGAAGACACTGTCTACATCAGGCAAGAAGAAGAATTGAGGCTTTTTGGCGAGCGCGTCAACGTTGATTTTGGACGAGCTGTTGCGAATCCCGGGTCAAACGACGACCCGTTTGTAAAATTCGGCGACAGGGTTCTCGTTCCCCGAAGTACGGGCTCTGTGTATATGTTCGGGCAGGTCGTCTCGCCGGGGCACGTTCAATTTCTTCCTGGGAAGAAGATCGACGCATATATCGACGCCGCGGGCGGGTTCACGGACCATGCGAAGGCCGGCGACGTGGTGATCATTAAGCGTGCGTCGCGCCAATGGCTGGAACCGGACCAGACCGAGATCGAAGATGGAGATGCGGTATGGGTTCCCAAGGTGATCGAACGCGACTTTGCTACTGAATTCATGCCGTATGCTCAGATCGTTGGCGTCTTCAGCGCTGTCGCCACTATCATCCTCGTTTTCACTCAATTATCGAAGTAGGTGCACACCTTATGACGGCGGACTCGACTGAGCAAAACACTCCGCAACCCGCGGCCGACACTGAGGGATTTCACGTGATGGAACACCTTGCGTTCGTGGTCAAACGGAAGGAACTGCTTGTCGCCACTTTTCTTGTATCGCTCGCATTATGCTATGGAGCTATCTATGTCTTTGTGGAAGAGCAATTCGAGGCATCTGCCACGATCGTTCCGCGCGAGGACTTCGGTCTTGATGGATTCGGGGGAATGTTGAAGAGCATCAAGGGTCTGCCGTTGGACCTTGGCTCGAAGTCTGTTGGTACGGAAATAGACCTGTACAAGACCATCATCTACAGCAGAACAATGATGGAAGGTGTGATCATCGAATTCAAGCTCCATGAAGTGTATGGATTGGATACCACCGATGTCGCGTACATGGAAAAAGCGATCAAGAGACTGCGCGACGAGATCCTGACCAAAGAAACCGAGGAATCCGCGTTTCTGGTGACCGTGAGAGCGAATTCGAGACATCGGGCCGCAGACATGGCCAACTTTGTCGTCCGCAAGATGAACAGCATGATCGTCAGTTTGAAAGCGAGCAGTTCAAGAGAAAGCAGGATGTTCCTGGAGAAGAGGGTTGCGGAAATCAGGACCCAACTACGGGCTTCGGAGGATTCGCTGCGAGCCTACCAGGAAAAGACGGGTCTGCTGGACACGAAGGCCCAGCTGGAGGGGATCCTTTCCGCGCACACGATGCTGGAAAGCGAATTGACCGCGAAGGAACTTCAAAAAGGAATTCTCGAACGTGCATTCGACAGGGAGTCGCCGCAGGTCAAAGAAGTCGAAGGCCAGATCGAAGAATACAGGAAGAAGCTGAAGGAAATGAGAACGCAAGGCGATCCCGGCGGGCCGATGATCGCTCTCCACAAATTACCCGAGACCGCGGTAGAATACCTGAGACGTTATCGGGAAGTGGAAATCGGCAGCTTACTCCTGGAATACATCATGCCCCTGTATGAACAGGCAAAGATCGAAGAGAAGAAAGACTATCCGATACTTCAGGTGATCGATTACGCAGTTCCGCCGGTGAAGAAAAGCTATCCGCCAAGGGCCATTTTTTCCCTCGTCGGCGCGCTTTCCGTTACTGTTCTCGTGCTCATTGCGCTCAATGTGCAGCGGTCGTTCCGGGAAAGCCGTGACCCGTATTGGCGTACTCTCCTGGACGAAGCGAGACACTGGACGTGGGATCCGAAGAAGAAGTGACGATGAACAACGCTGGTCTTTTGGAAGCTCCGGACCGGTATCAGGAGTTCGTGTTTGCGCTTGTCGCCGCCTCGTCGCTCGCCATAGTGTATTCGGCAGGAGTGGGGATCGCAGGAGGGAAGCCCGTGGCATTGATTGCCCTTCCCTTGTTGGCTGTTCTCATAGCTTCCACGATGAGCTTTGCATGGTCCACTCTCTTCCTGATCGTCTCCCTGTTCGTCAATGCTCATGTTTCCGCGTTCAGCTCCGCCGTCTGGTTTGCCTTTGTATTTGGAGTGTCCTTCCTGCTGGATCGTGAGGGGATTCGCTGGAGGGACCTGACTCACCCTCTGTCGACTCCGCTCCTCATCTACGGTTTGTGCATTCTACCGTCCTTGTTAAAGACCACCGTACTCTGGACCAGCCTCTTTTCTTTGCTGAACATTGCCGCTTTTCTCATCGTCATGTATGCGACCGCGGCGGGGTTCCGCACGTTGAAAACGGTGCGCACCGCGGCGGGAATCTTTCTTGTCATGGTTCTCCTGAATTCGATCGATGTTATGCGGCTTTCGTTGGCGGGGGACAATCGGCCCTTCGGTTTTGCCGGTATCATGTTCGTTGACTATGTGGCACTGGGACTTTGCATTGCTGCAACCATTGTGGTTGTGACCCGGGGAAGATCGCGGTTCATTTTTCTTGTTCTTCTGTTCTTCATTGCCGTTGGACTCGTATTAACGCAAACTCGCAACACATGGCTCTCAGCGATCATCACGCTTGTAGTTCTTGCTTGCTATCTCATAGTCCATCCTGAGATCGTCGGCTACACGCGGAAACGACTTCTCTTCATAACACTCGTTGGATCACTGGCTCTCACAGTCGGGATCTTGACTGCGGTTTACTTGAATCCTCGTGTCCAGAGTCGCGCGGTTGACCTCGTTGATCCGTCGAAATTCGTGGTCAGCGATGCGGGTGTCGGAGGGAATTCGCTGATCTCCCGCCTTTTCATCTGGGTGACCGCATACAATGCTTTCCGCGAAAACCCCGTCTTCGGCGTTGGAATATATTCATTTCCCCATTCCTCCCATCGATACTATGCGTTCCCGCGCACATTCTACAATTTGTATGTCAAGGGAAATTCACCCCATCAGACCCATCTCGCAGTGCTGGCGGAGACGGGCATTATCGGTTTTGCCGGATTCCTCGTGTTCCTTGGGTCTGCGTTGACGTGTGCCTTTCGGGGAATCAGAAATGCTACGAGCGCCAAAGGTAAACACTTTGCTCTTGTTGCCGCGATTGCGACCGTGTATTGTGCCGTCTCCATGGCATTTTCGGATGCATGGTTGTTTGGCCAGGGCATAGTCCTTTTCGGCATCGTGTTGGGAAGCATGCTGTCGATCAGAAGGATCAATTCCAGTGCGGTTGTTGGTGCACCATCACACCACATGTCATGAATTCGTTACGAACGTATTCCATCCATCTCCGTGATACTGTCGTTACAGCGTACCTTCGCGCGAGATTTCCTCAGGCGCATTTTGGGAAGGGCATCTACTTCGACGGCCTTCCCACATTGATTCTTGCGCGCACGGCACAGGTGCGGGTGGGTGATCACGCCATCTTTCGAAATACGACAAAGGACAACCCGGTCGGTCTCTTCAAGAAATGTTCCATAGCGGTCACCGAGAATGGCGAACTTCGCGTGGGGCACCATTCCGGTTTCTCCGGCGTATCTATATACTGCACAACGCGAATCGTGATCGGGAGCTATGTCAATTGCGGGGGCAATGTGTCGATCTGGGATACCGATTTTCATCCTCAAGAAGTGGACGCCCGGCGGAGGCACGACATCAGCAAGATAAAAAACGCGCCGATTACGATCGGCGATGACGTTTTCATTGGTGCTCAATCTCTCATCTTGAAAGGGGTATCCATCGGGGAAGGGGCTATCATTGCGGCAGGGTCGGTCGTCACAAAGAATGTGCCGGCACGCGAGATCTGGGGCGGTAATCCTGCGCGACTCATCAAAAAGGTTCCGCACGTATGACGGCTACCGACGCGTCATGCGCCGTGTGCGGAAACTCTCCGTGTCGGTTGGTGTCGGAAACATCTGCGTGGGCGCTGTACGAATGCAATCGATGTGGTTTTCTGTTCAAGGTCGGAGAAAAGACCGACTATGAAAGTCTGGACTTGGATGCGTACCTCGTATTTGCCTATAATCGCTCGTCGGAGGTCGACGAAATCTGCGCATGTCTTCAGCCCGATTATCCTGATGTACAAGGGGTGTGCATTCTGGAGATCGGTTGCGCTACAGGGGAGGTCTTGAATGAACTGAGAAATCGGGGGGCGAAGGTATACGGTGTTGAACCTTCGCATGTGGCCGCAGAACACGCCAGGTCAAAATACGGCTTGACCACGGTCTTTGAAGGTTATTTTGAACGAAATCCTGCCGGCATGCAACCCGAGGTGTTTTTGTTACTCGACGTGATCGAGCATCTCGACGATCCATCCCTCCTTCTTGCAAAGATCGCCAGTGCCATGAGCGCGACATCGGTTCTTGTAGTCAAGACCGGCGATTCCGGTTCATGGCTTACGGATCACTGCAAAGACCGATGGGCCTACATTCATCTTCCACAGCACCGGTCCTTCTACTGCAAACGGACCTTGGACTACGCCTGCAAGAAAGCGGAATTGCACGTGGACCGGATCTTCCGGTACAGGGATCCCTACGGAGGAATCGCATGGAGGAAACTCATCAAGAATGTCGTCAAAGCTGTCCTTTTATGTATGACTCCAAAGGATTCATACCTCCATCGGCGGTTGTATATTGACGTGGCGAACGATCATCTCCTTGCCGTGATCAGGAAGGCGTCTCGGATTTGAGAGCCATATTAGTCAAGAGCACTGCGACGGGTGCACTCCAGCTCATTGTCAGCACACTTCTCGTATTCATCACGATTCCAACATTTGTTGGAAAGTTGGGCGTCGAAGTGTATGGAGTCTTTTCCATTGTTGCGCTCGTCGGCAACGTCAATACGTTCACGAATCTTGGACTCAATGCCGCGCTTGTTCGTTTTCTGGCCCAACAGGGCAAGAGCAGGCAATCGGACCATGACATTCTTGCAAGCTTGATCATTTTGCTTGTCATTCTCCTTCCGTTGACAGCGGCTGGGTATATCTTTCGCGAAGCCATTCTCCTGAATATATTCAACATCCCCTTTCGCTTGATCGTCGACGCTGAATGGTTGTTCGTCGCTATGCTCGTCAGCAATGTGTTCCTGCTTTCGGGCCAGATCTTCGCCGCGATCCTGGAGTCCATGCAAAAAGTGTATCTGACCAATATCTACCAGACATTGAATAACGCCGTGTACTGGGGTTTGATTTTGGTTGCACTTTCTCTCGGCTACTCTCTCCAGGGTGTCGCCGTGGCGACACTTCTGTCGACGCTCGTATGGTTTTGCATTGTCGTTGCAAGCTCTCTTCGCGCGTGGGGAGGTCTGTCGATATCCGGCTTCGCTTCCAATGGCGTGAGGGCGGCAAAGAAACAGCTCCGCTATGGGTTGCAGATCTATTCTGGAAGTGTAATCAGCTTTCTCTATGAACCACTCACGAAGATCCTGGTGGCGCGCTTTCTGGGGGTCACTGAAGTGGGGTTGTTCGATATCGGCGTTCGCGCCCGGAACCAAGTGATGGGCATGGTGGGGAAACTCGTGTATCCGATCTATCCTCTTCTTTCTCAGGAGAGCAACCCCGAGAGAGTTCGAGACATCGTTCACGACGTGGAACAGAAGATACTCTACGCAGTTCTGCCGCTCGTCGGGATCGTGCTGCTAACGTCGAAGCCGCTGATAAGCATGATGTTTGATTCGCACGTTGACACAATTGCGATCACGGTGGCGTGCGTCGTTTCTGCGTATTTGCTCGGCAGTTTTACCGTGACCCCCAACTACCAGTACTTGTTGGCCAAAGGGTACGCCTCCAAAACTGTGGTTCTGCAAGCCATTAACGTGGTTGTCAACGCGGGTGCTTTTTTCCTGTTCCTGCCGTGGCTGGGATATTACGCGGTTGTGGCCGCGAACGTGGCCGCGATTCTCACGTCATGCGGTGTTTCCGTCTACTATCAGCATCGCTATTTGAACAGCCTCATTCTGGATTCCTGGAGGCAAACAGCGTATCTGTGCGCGAGTTTTCTCGTCGCATGTGCGCTTGGAAATGGCTTCTCGGAGTTAGTCGATGCACATGCATGGAAGTTGGCCGGCATTCCAATCGTAGTCATGGGTGTAACGTTGTTCCAATACAGGCTTTTTGGAATGGTTACCCGGAAAGATATTGCCCGATATTTCGGAGGGAATTCATTGCTCTCAAAATGGTCGGCTGTGATCTTATGCAGATAGGGGAGGGTCATCAGAAATCCCCAAGTTCGAACCGCGTCTTGCGGGTGTATTGTTTCTCCGGACTTTAATGTAGGCGGCATGAAAATATCCGTCATCACTCCGTCCTTTAATCACGGCGAATTCATAGAAGATACGATTCGTTCGGTGGCGAATCAGGACCATGATGACATTGAGCATATTGTGGTCGACGGCGGTTCGACTGATTCGACGCTTGCAACCTTGAAGAAGTACCCACGCGTGCGATGGGTGTCGGAACAGGACTCGGGTCAGGGTAATGCGATCAACAAAGGATTTGCGATGGCGACGGGTGATGTGTTGGCGTGGTTGAATGCGGACGATTACTACGAGGAGAATGTGTTCGGCCGTATCATCGCGTACTTCAAGGATCATCCCGATTGCATGTTCCTCTATGGTGACCTGACATTTGTCGACAAACTTGGGCGTCCGTTGAACAAGTATACCGGAGAAAAGATCACCTACGACTCACTGATTGCGAACCCCGATATCGTTCGCCAGCCGAGCTCCTTTTGGAGACGAGAAGTGATGGAGCGCCTCGGTGGCATTGATGAAAGCTTCCACCTGGTGATGGACCTTGATTTTTTCCTTCGCGTTGGGAAACGCTATCCCTTACATTATCTCGAAGGAAACCTGAGCTACTATCGCCATTACGGCGAAACAAAAAGTACAGCGCTTGCCAGACGGCAAGTGGGCGAAATATACAGGGTCTACAGGTCACACGGAATCATCCTTACCGGTCCGATAGTGAGGTCCTTGCTCGCAAAGTACATCCGTACGTTTCGCTTGACAAAAGTATTCGTATCAATTGTCCGTCGACTCAAAGGATCACGTCGTGCCGAACATCGGTAGTCGCATCGACTTTTCCCGGGCCACGGGGATCCGTTTCGCGCACTCATGAAACCGAATCGATCAACAATGCCCAGGGCACAACGGCTCCGGGTTGCGTGTGTGACAACGTATGACGCCCGGGACGTGAACCAATGGTCGGGATTGGGGTACTATATCGGCAAAACTCTGGAACGGCATGTTGGAGACGTCACATATATTGGCACGCTCCGCGATCCTTCAACAATATGTGATCGCATTGTGCGGAAGGCATACCACACATTTGCTCGCAGCGATTACAGCGTTGAACGTACGGAACGTGTGGGCAAAGCATATGCGCGTGAAGTGGAAAGCCGCATGTCGGGGAACACGTTTGACGTCATCGTGGCGCTCGGCACAATTCCCGTAGCTTACATGACGTCGGATGTTCCGTTGATCGTTTATGCTGATGCGACCTTTGCCTCAATGATCGGCTACTACTACACGAGATTGAGCAAAGCCTCCATCGTCGACGGTCATCGGATGGAACGAACGGCATATCAACGTGCCGCACGACTCGTGTTTGCCTCAGAATGGGCGGCCGAATCTGCCATGCGCACATACGGCATTCCCTCCGAGCGCGTCTTCGTTCTTCCATTCGGCCCAAACGTCACCGACATTCCGAGTCGGCGAGAGCTGAAGAAAGGCGTGGGCGACCCGCTCCGCCTGCTCTTTGTCGGCAAGGATTGGGAACGGAAAGGAGGGAGCATTGCTTATGCGGTCCTCCGCAGGCTCAACGATCACGGCGTTCGGGCCGCTCTGTACATTGTCGGCTGTGACCCTTCGGAAGTCAAGGGAGATCCGCGCGTCGTTGTTGAACCGTATCTTGACAAGAGTAATACACGAGACGCCGAGGTGCTTCGCGGACTTTTCACGTCCGCCGACTTCTTTATCTTTCCGACTCAGCAAGAGTGCTTCGGGGTCGTGATTTGTGAGGCGTTTGCGCATGGACTCCCGGTTCTTACGAACAAGACCGGAGGACCCAGTTCGATCGTCGCTCACGAACAGAACGGCTTTCTTGCTGAAAAGAACAGCGTCGACGAATATGTCGCTTTCATTCTAGGCCATCTCGACCGAAAGCGGCATCAGCGATTGCGTGACGAAGCCCGGCACGCGTATGAAATGACCTTCAATTGGGAGACGACGGGCAAGCGAATGCACCGCATCATTTGCGACGCGCTCTCATGAGAGTGTTGATGCCCATTATTCGTCATCTCAGGAAGAGGGGACGAGGAGAACATGGGTAAACGAGTTCTCTTTGTCGACGAAGACCAAGGCCGCCACGGCTCCACGGTGAGCATGGAATATTTGGTCCGGGGTTTCCGGTTGCAGGGATATGATGTATTCGTGCTGACGTGGAAAACGGAACCTCAGGCAAGGGCGAAACTGGAGGAACATGCAACGCTCATCGACGGGGTATGGGGACCGGTCACGACCATAACGATGTGCGTCCATTTTGTCTACACCGACTCGCCATTTTCCGTGCGGGGCTTTCTGATGATCGTCAAGGATGTGATCAAGTTTATCACGGGCCTTGTCATCGTCATGAAGACGATCAGAAGTATTCGTCCGGACGTTGTATATGTGAATGAATATTCCGCAGTCCAGGCGTCGCTTGCGGCGTGGTTCATGGGCGTTCCCTCGGTCATGCACATTCGTAGTCTCATGTTGAAAGGGACGTTCGGTTTTCGAAAGTATGCCCTTACACGTCTTGTCCTGGCCTGCAATCGGAAAGTATTTGCCATAACCGCACGAGAGGCCAGCCAATTGCGGCCGGGTGTAGGGGATCGCCATAAGGTCAATGTAGTGGGCGAGTTCGTCCCGAAGATTGGGACTCTCGATGCCGACCCGGATGAAATACGACGCCGTTTCGGCATGTCGTCATCCGCAAAGATCGTTGCGATGCTGGGCGGAATCCAGGAGATCAAAGGCTCGATCGATTTTCTGCGGGCAGCCAGGTTCGTTGCAGCTCGGTCACCGAACGTGAAGTTTGTAATAGCGGGAAAAGATTTTTCGAACGGGAATTCCAAAGTTCGCGAATACTATAGCGAATGCATGAAGGTTGTAGACGACCTCCGTACTGGCGACCTCATACGCATGCTTGGGAATATTTCCAATCCTTTGGACCTGATCTCGGTCTCGGATATCGTCGTTTCACCTTCGTCGCAATCGCATTTCTCACGACCGGTGGTGGAAGCATGGGCCCACGCGAAACCCGTCGTTGCCGCGAGGACAGAGCACATGGCCGACCTCATTGCCCATGACGTTGATGGACTTCTCTACGCCGTTCGCGACTCCGAGGAATGTGGAAAGGCGATCTTGCGCCTCTTGCAGGACGAGCGACTGTGTCGGAAGTTGGGAGAAGCGGGAAAGAAGAAGTCGTTCGTCGGGTTCGATGCAGAAAGAAACACCAGGAAGATCGTCGATGCTTGCACTATGTTGCTCCTGACCTGAGCTGCCATGAAAGGTGTCGCGGCTGTCGTAGTACTTTATCATCCCTCGTCGATACTTCTTGAGAATCTGTCGACATATCGTCAACAGGTCGATCACGTGTTTGTTGTCGACAATTCCGAGCACTTGGAACGGGAGTTGACGGCGACGATCGCGGCAATGAGGGGAGTCGAGTATGTTTCAAACGGGCGCAATCTGGGTATCGCTGCGGCGCTGAATATTGGCGCGGGTCTTGCGCTCCGCCGCCGTTGCTCATTTCTGCTGACCATGGATCAAGACAGCGCTGCCACTCCGGGAATGGTTCAGAAACTCGTGGTGTATGCTTCGGGGCACCCCAAAGCAGGACTCGTCACGCCTTTCCACATGGACCGCAACGCACCTGAAACACTGATGGGGCCCGACATTGAAAAGGTGGTAACAACGATGACATCCGGAAGTCTTCTGAACCTTGCCGCGTACAGCGATGCCGGAGAATTCCTCGAAAAGTTGTTCATCGATTATGTCGACGACGAATACTGTTTTCGGTTGCAGAGCAGGGGATATCAGGTCGTTCGCCTGAGAACGGCAATACTCCACCATTCGCTTGGCCACATGACTGTTCGGAAGTTCTTCGGACGGACAGTACGGCCGACGCATCATTCGCCGGAACGGTATTTCTATCAGGCCCGCAACCGGGTATATCTGCGTTCGCGCTACCGCGACCAATTTCCCCAATATTTCCGGTATGAGTCGAAGCTTCAACTAGGTCGATTGACGAAAATGATCCTCTTTGAGCGACATCGATTCAGGAAATGCGTCATGGTGGTCCGTGGAACCGTCGCGGGTCTGAGGGGCGATTTTTCGCAACTTCGCACAACCTGACATTGGACACACTGTCTACATCCAAAGAAGAATGGCCAAGCTTCCAGTCCATGTTGTCGTCCTGAACTACAATGGTGCGGAGGATACGATCGCATGTATTCGCTCACTGCAGAGCGTGGTCGATCCGGTGCTGGAGATCGTTGTTGTGGATAACGCATCGACGGACGATTCTGTCCTGCAACTACATGGTGCATTCCCCGGCCTCACGTTGATCGAATCACCACGGAACACAGGCTACTCTGGCGGAAACAACCTGGGAATTCGACATTCCCTTGCGCAGGGGGCCGAGTACGTTCTGGTCATGAACAACGACGTGACGGTGACGCCGGATTTCCTCCTGCCGATGATTGCCCTCTTCGACAAAGACCGGTCGATTGGTGTCGCTACATGCAAAGTCCATTATCAATCGCGGCGCGACAAAGTTTTTGCGGGGGCCGGAAGGTTCAATTGGTGGCTCTGCACCGGTATGAATAAAGGCGGGTATATCGAGCGGTATTTCCGAAACGGAAGAGAAGAAATTGTAGATTTTGCCTGCGGGGTTCTGTTTCTCGTCCGTCGGGAAGTATTTGAAGTCGCGGGATACCTGGATGAGCGTTATTTCATGTATTTTGAAGACGTGGAATTCTCCCGACGCGTCGTGAAGCACTTTCGGATGGGATATACACCTCTCGGCGTTGTTTTTCACAAGAGCGGCGGAGGCACGTCCATCCGTTCCTATACGAAGCTGTACAATTACTACCATACGCGAAATCGGCTGCTTACATTCTCTGAAGACGTGCGGATCTATCGATGGTATGTTGTGGCATTCACGCTTGCGAACGTCATCGTGAAGAGTGCCATCCAGTTGCCGAACGGATTGAAGGGTCCCCGGAACGCCTGGGAACAGATCTCTGCACTTTGGCGGGGTTTTGCGGACGGTATGAGCCTTATGAAAGGCGGTTCCCAAAAGAAAGTATGAAGCCCCGCTTGTGGATCGTGTCGGAATTGTATTATCCCGACGCTCAGGCAACGTCCAGGATCATGACCTCCATCGCCGAAGGCCTGGTGAAGGATTTTGAAGTGAGCGTACTCTCCGCCTTCCCGACGGTCCAGTTCGAGCCGCAGCGAGACGTACAAAAAGTTGAGGTGCACGGAGGCGTGACGATACGGAGATTTCTTTCCAGCAGGATGGACAAGTCTGTTCTTCTTTTCCGACTCGTCAATCTCTTCACCATCAGTGTTCCGGTCTTTCTTCATCTTCTCACTCGATTAAAGTCGTCTGACCGCGTTCTCGTGGTGACAAACCCGCCGGTCCTGCCGTTCATATGTGCTGCTGCTTCGTCGATTCGCGGCGCCCGGTGTGTCGTGCTGACACATGACATATATCCGGACGTACTACTTCCTACGGGTATTCTTCGCGAGAACGATGCAATGTACCGTCTCCTGCAACGGATTACGGAATGGCTGTTTGGGAACGTCAGTGACGTCATTGTTCTCGGAAGAGACATGAAAGACGTTGTCGAGAACTACATGCGGAACCGCCGTACCGGATTGTGGGTAATTCCAAACTGGTCCGAACCCGATCGGATCACGGCGTCAAAACGAAGCGAAAACTCCATTCTCAGGGAATATGGGCTCGCCGACAAGTTCGTACTGCAATATGCAGGCACGATGGGACGCACACACGGCATTGAAAGTCTGCTCGAATGCGCGCGGCGTTGTTCGAATCGCACCGACGTTCATTTCCTTTTCGCGGGTGCCGGTGTCAAGCGCGCACTTGTAGAACGAGCGTGTGCGGACGGTGAGGCTCCCAACGTCACATTGCTCGAGTTCCTTGATGCACGGCATCAGAATGAACTCCTGAACGCGTGCGACGTGGCTCTGATCTCCATGATCAAGGGCATGTACGGCATATCCGTTCCGAGCAGGATGTACAACATCATGGCCGCAGGAAAGCCGATCATTGCGATAACAGATGAGCGCTCGGAGCTGGCCCGCGTTGTTGAAGAAGAGAGGATCGGATGGACCGTTCGCCCGGACGACATTGATGGACTGGTCGCGGCGATCGACCTTGCCAGGTGCAACCCTTCCCTCAGGGCCGACATGGGGATGAGGGCCCGACGAACGGCGGAGTCGACGTATCGTGTTGAGCCGTCGTTGCACAAGTTTCGGGAGATCCTCCGAAGAGAATCGACGCAGCATGTTGTGGCGCAATGAAACGCCTTCTCTTCATCGCCGGAACTCGGCCGGAGATTATCAAGCTCGCGCCGATTCTGCTTCAGGCTCGCGTGAAGCATACCGATGGGCTGAATATAACGCTCTGCCTTACCGGACAACACAAGAATCTGGCGGATCAGGCCGTTGAGACCTTTGGCATTACGCCGGATGTCAACCTGGCGATCATGCAGGAGGACCAAACGATCACCGACGTTGTCCGCCGGGTATTCGAGCTTCTGCCGGCCGTCATAGACAAGCGGCGGCCGGATGTCCTGGTCGTACAAGGTGATACCACGACGGCGGTCGCCGCTGCGTTATGCGCCTTTTCCATGCGAATTGCCGTGGCCCACGTGGAAGCCGGATTGAGGAGTTTCAATCTCGACGAACCATACCCGGAAGAATTCAACCGCCGCGTCATTTCGACGTGTGCGCGCGTGAACTTTTGTCCCACCCCGGGTGCGAAAGAGAATCTGTTGCACGAAGGGATCGTTGGCGCCGGAATTCACGTCACAGGTAACACCATCGTCGACGCACTGAAGCATATTGACGGCACGTTTGACCTGAACAATGTCCGGGAAGTGCATCCAGCGATTCGCACGCCGTTCGTTCTCATCACGGCCCACAGACGCGAGAGTTTTGGGGCGGGAATTCGCGACATCTGCTCCGCCATCAAAGAATGCGCCCGCACAGTTGCGGAGGCTCAGTTTGTGTATCCCGTTCACCCGAATCCGCACATCAAAGAACCGGCAGAGGAGGTCCTGAAGGGAGTGCCGAATGTCCTCCTGACGCCCCCGCTGACCTACATGCAATTCCTGACGTTGATGAAGAACTGCAAATTCCTTCTGACGGATTCCGGGGGGTTGCAGGAAGAGGCTCCTTCATTCGGGAAGTATTGCATTGTCATGAGAAATGTCACTGAACGGCGCGAAAGCGTCGACAAGGGAATCTCCGAGCTCGTCGGCACTTCCGTTGACCGAATTGTCGCGTCGGTACAACATCAATGGACTCATCCAACGCGGGTCGACCCTTCCGATAATCCATACGGCGACGGGCATGCTTCGGAACGGATCCTCGACATCCTGAGGCGCGGATGAAACAGAGCGATCGATTCGTGACGTGGTGCGCCGACGCGCTGTCCATCAACGCCGCATTCATGCTCTTCTATGCGTTCCGGGTTCGTTCCGGCGTCGTTGGGTTTTACATTGAGCCCGAGTTCTTCCTGCCGATGGCGGCGCTCTGGGTCTACTGGTCCGGTCTGTTCTTCTTCTACGGTCTCTATCGCCAATGGTACGATCGGTCCCGACTCGACGAAATGATTTCCGTTATCCGGGCAACGCTGATCGGAATCCTTCTGCTGTTTTTCTTGATCGTTCTGGACGACCTCGCGACCAACGCTCCTGCAACTTCACGCATGTTGATCCTGGCGTACTGGTTCATACTCGGGAGCATGGTTTCGGTCGGACGATTGACGTTGCGCATGGTCCAGCGCCGTTTGTTGCTGGCAGGCATCGGCGTGCGTCCGACGGTCATTGTCGGATGGTCCCGTCGGGCATTTGAGCTGTGCGACATGATCCAAAAATATCCCGCGCTCGGGTATCGCCTGGTCGGATTTGTCGCAGCTCGCGGGCCGAACCACCGCACCCGCAGATCGCGGCGGAGGAAGTACAATGATCTTCCCATTCTCGGTGATATTGAAGATCTTCCAAAAATTCTCGACAAGAAGATGGTGAAGGAGATCCTGGTTGGACTTGACTCCCGCCAGCATGAGCAGCTTCTTGCGATCCTTCGCTCCTGCGACGGCCGGGACGTCGGCATCAAGATCATGGCCGATCTCTATGACATTGTCACGGGCCAGGCGCGGGTGCACTCCATTTTCGGAGTTCCTCTCCTTGAAGTGCAGCCGCAGATCATGGCGCCATGGGAGGAAGCGGCCAAACGTTCCCTCGACGTGGTCGTGGCGTCTCTTGTTCTGCTCGCTGGACTGCCGATCTGGATATTGGTGGTGCTGTGCATCAAGCTCGATTCCAAGGGGAACGTCTTCTATCGTCAGGAACGCGTCGGGCGGAACGGTCGGGTGTTTCGTATCATGAAGTTTCGGTCGATGAAATCGGACGCCGAAAAGCAATCCGGGCCCGTGTGGGCCGGCAAGAACGACCCGCGGGTGACGCGCGTCGGCAAGCTGCTGCGACGAATGCATCTCGACGAAGTGCCCCAGTTTTGGAACGTACTCATCGGAGACATGAGCCTCGTCGGTCCGCGGCCCGAACGCCCCTATTTTGTCGAGAAACTGAGCAGGGAAATTCCGTTGTATAAACGTCGTCTGCGCTTTCGGCCGGGCATTACAGGATGGGCGCAGGTAAAACACAAGTATGATGAATCGATAGACGATGTCAAGACAAAAGTGAAATATGACCTTTTCTATATCGAGAACGCATCGTGGAGGTTTGACTTGAAGATCCTGTTGAATACACTGTACGTTATGATCATGCGGCGGGGACACACGTGAGCGCGCAGCGACCTGCGTCGGACAACCGGCACCAGGGACGTCAACGACGTCAGAACGGGAGACGCACAGGACGTTCCGAGGCAAGGCCCCCAAAGGCTCTTGTCGTAATCCCGACGTACAACGAAGCCGAGAATATTCCACGACTTCTTCCGCGTATCTTCCAGCAGAATGCCGCGTTCGACGTGCTGATCGTCGACGACAATTCGCCCGACGGTACGGCCGACGTTGTCAAACAGCTCCGCAAGAAGAATTCACGCATCCATATTCTCGAACGTCCCAGGAAAATGGGATTGGGAACGGCCTATGTCGCCGGGTTCCGGTATGCTCTTGAGCGGGAGTATGCGTACGTGTTCGAAATGGACGCCGATTTTTCCCATAACCCCAAAGCGCTGAACAGTCTGTTCGACCGGATGAAGGACTTCGACCTGGTCATCGGGTCGCGGTACATTTCCGGCGTCAACGTCGTCAATTGGCCGATACGCCGGCTCCTCCTGAGCTACTTTGCGAATCTGTATACGCGGATCATCACGGGCATGCCGATCCACGACGCGACGAGCGGTTTCAAATGCTACAAACGTGTCGTCCTTGAATCCATCGACCTCGATTCCCTCCGTTCCAACGGGTACGCCTTTCAGATCGAAACAAATTACATGGCCTGGATGTTCGGTTTCCGGGTGGGAGAAGTACCGATCATCTTCGTTGACCGGAGGACGGGCGTGTCGAAAATGTCGAAGTCGATCGTCTATGAGGCCGCCTGGATGGTCTGGAAATTGAAACTGCGAAATCTCTTCCGTGCCGCACCCCGCCGCTCCCCGAATCGTTGACGTCTCGGTCATCGTCGTCAACTACAACGTTCGCGAATACCTCGCAAACGCACTCCGTTCGTTGCGTGCCTCGCTCCAGGGGGTCCGTTCTGAGGTGATCGTAGTCGACAATGCCTCCGCGGATGGCAGTGTCGAGATGATTCGGAAGCAATTTCCCCGCGTCCGTCTTATAGTCTCCGACGAAAATAGCGGGTTCGCACATGCCAACAATCTCGCTCTGCGCAAGGCAAAAGGCCGATATCTGCTCCTCCTGAACCCCGATACGCTGGTTCGGGAAGATACGGTGCGTGTCATGCGATCATATCTGGAGAAACATCCGGAGGTGGGTTTGGCGGGCTGCAAGATCCTCAATCCGGATGGGACATTTCAGCTTGCTGCCCGACGGAGTTTTCCGACCCCCTGGACCGCCTTTACCAGGATTGTCGGTCTAAGCCGTTTGTTTCCATCGAGCAAATTGTTCGGTCGATACAATCTTACGTACCGAAGTGTAGAAGAATCGTACGAAGTCGATGCCGTCAGCGGTTCGTTCATGTTCCTCCGGAGGGACGTGTATGAAAAGGTCGGAGGATTGGACGAAGCGTTCTTCATGTATGGTGAAGACCTCGACTGGTGTTACCGCATTCAACGGGCGGGATGGAAGATCAACTATGTGCACGCGACATCGATCATCCATTATAAAGGGGAGAGCACCCGACGGAGCAATTTGGATGAGATCCGGACATTTTATGAAGCAATGCAAGTGTTCGTCGGGAAGCACTTCAAATACCCAAAGTGGCTGCTTGTCGGACTGAAGATCAGCATTCGGGCGGCCTCAGCCGCGGCGTTCGTACTTTCCCATTTCCGCCGACTGTGGCCGGCGGTCATCGATGCGCTTGTCGTCGACTGTGCGATCATTGCGTCGGAATATTTGCGGCGGGGGGGCGTGTTCCTTTTCCCGGACCGCGCGTATCCGACTGTGTACATCATTCCCTCACTCATCGTGGTCGCCACCCTGTTGTCTGCGGGCGTGTATACGCGCCGGTCCATGTCTGTCACGCGCTCATGGACGGCCGTCGTCGTGGCGTTCATTTTTCTGTCAGCACTGACTGCGTTCTTCAAAGAATACGCCTTCAGCCGCATCATGGTGGTGATCGCCGGCATTCTCTCGAGCATCGCGATCCCGGGCTGGAGGATGATGTTTCGCATCATGGGACGAAGCCGTCCCGGCGGTCGATCAACGCTCTTTGGACGACGGACGGTCGTCGTGGGCACGGGCCCCGAAGGTCAGGCCGTTGCCGAACGGCTCCGCGCCCGCATAACCGACGGCATCGATGTCATCGGTCTCATAGCGGCGCCGGGCTCATCCTCCTCCGGAACGGTCGCCGGACTGCCCGTCCTCGGTACCGTGGAGTCGATCGGGAAGGTCCTGCGCAGTCACAAGGTGACGGACGTGGTCGTTGCGCCGGGAGTGCTCACAAATACGCAGCTGTTTGCGATGATCGGGGGTAACAGCGGTTTGCCGGTATCGTTCCAACTCGTCCCGGGAACAATGGAAGTGCTCATCGGCAAGGCGTCCGTCGAGTCATTGGAACGTGTGGCTTTGGTGGAGGTGGCTTACAATATTGAATTGCCTTCACGCAGAATTGCGAAACGCGTGTTTGACGTGACGGTCGCTGCCGCCTTGTTGATTACCGTCTATCCTTTCGTATATTTGTTGGCTCCGACCCGTAAGCGACGGGGAAGTTTCCTGCGGAATTTGCCGGATGTGTTGTCAGGTCGCTGTAGTCTTGTTGGTCCGACAGCCGAGGCCGTTGGGTATATACCCGGTCTGTTTCTCGGGAAACCCGGGTTGACCGGGCTCATTCAGCTCCACGCCGGTCGCCCCGTGTCCCGCGAAGAGATCGAGCAGTTTCTGCTCTCCTATGCCAGGAATCAATCGGTCCTGCTGGACCTGGAGATCCTGTTCAAATCCTTCATACTGCACCGCCGCCGTCGCCGGATCGCTTCGGCAACCTGAACAACGACCATGGCCAAAATTGTCCTCGACTTCGAGAAGCCAATCTTTGAGCTCGAGCAGAAGATCGAAGAGATGCGGAAATACTCCGACAATCTCGACATCGCGCACGAGATCACCAAGTTGGAAGACAAAGTGGATCAACTTCGCCGTTCCGTATACCGCAATCTGACGCGCTGGCAGCGCGTCCAGCTCGCGCGACACCCCGACCGGCCGTACACGCTCGACTATGTCAACATGATGCTGACCGATTTCGTCGAGCTCCACGGCGACCGTCATTTTGGGGATGACAAGGCGATCGTCGGCGGATTTGGCCGTCTCGGGAAAGACACCGTGATGGTCATCGGCCATCAGAAGGGCCGGGACACGAAAACGAACATTCTCCGGAATTTTGGCATGCCCAATCCGGAAGGATATCGCAAAGCCCTTCGCATGATGCATCTTGCCGTGAAGTTCGACAAACCGATCGTGACACTTCTCGATACCCCTGGTGCGTACCCCGGGTTGGAAGCGGAAGAACGCGGCCAGGCTGAAGCTATCGCCAAGAATCTCTTTGAGATGTCCCTTCTGCCGGTTCCGATCGTGGTCGTGATCATCGGAGAAGGAGCGTCCGGAGGAGCGCTCGGGATCGGCGTCGGCGACCGCATACTGATGTTCGAGAATTCCTGGTATTCCGTCATCGCGCCGGAATCGTGTTCCAGCATCCTCTGGCGGTCCTGGGATTACAAAGAACAAGCGGCGGAAGCCCTGAAATTGACCGCCCCCGACCTCGTCGAACAGGGGATCGTCGACCGCATCGTCCCCGAACCGCTCGGAGGCGCTCACCGCGACCCTCAACAGGCCGGGGCCACGCTCAAAGAGATTCTCATGGAAGAGCTGAAGAAATTGAGGAAGATCAAGCCGGACAAGCTCGTCCAGTCGCGCATCGCGAAGTTTTCGGCAATGGGTACCTGGAAGGAATGAACGTGTTGAAACATGTGTCGAAGGTCCGCGTGCGGTACGCCGACACGGACCAAATGAAGGTCGTTTACCACGGGCGTTATTTCGAATATTTCGAACAGGCCAGGGGAGACATGTTGCGGGGGCTCGGACTGCCGTACGCCGAGATCGAACGCCAAGGTGTCCTTATCGTCGTCATCGAAGCGTTTGCGAAGTATAAGAAGAGCCTGACATACGACGACCTCCTTGAGATCGAAACGACGGTGCGGGAGGCGCCGGTGGCAAAGATTCGCATTGAATACCGGGTGTTTCGCGAAGGGGACCCCGATCCGTTCGTGGAAGGATATACTGTCCATTCATTCCTGAACGCCGCGACCGGCCGTCCGACTCGTGCACCCGCCCAGCTGATCCAACTCATTGAAGAGGCACTCAACGTTCCCGGACAACGCCGTGCTTAGCAAAGACCTCCTCGATATTCTCTGCTGCCCAAAGTGCCGTGCAGATCTGCGCTACGAACCCGATCAGCAAGTGCTCGTGTGTACGAAATGTTCCACGCGGTATCCCGTGAAGGACGACATTCCCGTCCTTCTCCCGGACCCTCCGTCCCCTCCCTCGTAGTGCTGTGACGACATCGCACGTTATGCCGGCCGGATATACCCTCCTGGCTGCTCGCACATGATCGACCGCATCCTACGCCTTGGCAAGGAGACCGCAGTCTACGGTCTCAGTACCGTGGTGGGCCGTCTGTTGAATTTCCTCCTCGTTCCGCTCTACGCAAACCTGCTGACGCCGTCCGAAAACGGCATCATAGCAACACTGTATGCATATGTCGCTTTTGTCGCCGTAGTGTACGGGTTTGGCATGGAACAGGCGTACATGCGGTTCGCCGCGGATCTGCCGTCACAGGAACGGTCGGGTATCTTTCGAAAAGCTTGGCTGGCGGCCTTGCCGGCCGCGGCGCTGTCGCTCATTGTTCATCTTGCCGGACGTTCTGCCTCGGTGGCGATTGGATTTGGAATCGACGGAGCTGCGCTCGTGACGCTAGCGGCATGGATCTTGGCCGCGGACGCGGCGGCGGCCATCCCGTTCGCGGCGCTGCGTCTCGAGCGAAAACCGATGATGTTTGCGATTCTGAAACTGTCCAACATTGTTCTGACGATCGTCGGAACCGTCTATCTCGTCGTCGGCTTGGGATGGGGAGCAGAGGGGGTCATGGCGGCGAATCTCGGCGCATCGATCATCACGCTTGGCGCCGTTGTTGTCGCGACGCGGACCGCGTGGGCGGGCACGACGACAGACCCCTCACCCGGATGGAAAGAACTCTGGAGATTCGGGTTTCCACTCATGCCTGCGGGGCTCGCCGGGATTGCGCTGCAAGTGATCGACCGCCCTCTCGTACGAGCGCTCACTGACGACGCCACGGTGGGCATTTATCAACTGAATTACCGGCTCGGAATCTTTATGATGCTTGCCGTTGGCATGTTCGACTATGCGTGGAGACCATTTTTCCTGCAGCATGCGCGGGATGCTGATGCGAAAGCGTTGTTTTCCCGCGTATTCACATATCTTGTGACTTTCATGGCTGCGATTTTCCTTTCTGTTTCTCTGTTCGTGGATGACCTTGTCCGACTTCCGTTCGGAAACAGCACGTTCTTTCCGCCGGCATACTGGGATGGGACCGCCATTGTGCCGGTTGTCCTCGCGGCGTATGCTTGCACGGGTGCTTACGTCGTCTTTCTCACCGGCGTCTATTTGGAAAAGCGAACAGGGATCGTGCCGGTCATTGCGGGCCTTGCGGCGGCGGTGAATGTTGCCGCAAACTTGGTGCTTGTGCCGAAGCTTGGCATTATGGGGGCTGCACTTGCCACGTTGATCGGCCACGTCGTTCAAACTGTCTGGATGTTCTTTGCCAGTCAGAAACATCTGAGGATCGAGTTTGAATGGAAGAGGGTGGGCGCGGCTGTCGTTTGGACGGCATCCATGTTTGCCGCGAACTTTGTTCTTTCCCCCGAACCGCTCAAGCCCGGAGGGCTGTTCGTCAAATGCGGGTTCTTCGGCGTGTTTGTCGTCGGCCTCTTTGTCTTCCGTATCGTTCGTGTCTCCGAATTCGCAGGACTCCTTTCCGAACGTACGACGGGCTCGTCCCGATAGCCGGCGTCTTTGAGACGGCTCATCACTTTCGTATATTAGCACATGCAACGACGGAGAATACGTGTCCTCACAATCATCTGATCGACGTTCGTGGGTTCCGACCAACCCGCAGTATGACGCTAATCAGCCCTTTCAGGTTGGCGGACAAGCCGTCCTAGAAGGCGTCATGATGCGTGCGCCGGGGTCTGTGGCAACGGCAGTCCGCAGGTCCGACGGAACGATCGCGGTGCAACAGTTCCCCTATCGGTCCTTGATCGAGAAGTACCCCTGGTTGAAAACGCCGATCTTGCGCGGAGCGGTAGGGCTTGTCGACATGATGTACATCGGCATCAAGACGCTCAATTATTCCGCGGAAGTGGCGATGGAAGAAGTGGAGGCGAAAAAGGAACCGTCGAACGGCGACGGCACACCGCTTCCGAAAACGGAACAATCGCAATGGGCGCTTATAGGCTCGCTTGTGCTGGCGTTGGGAATGGGCGTCCTCATCTTCTTTGCCACGCCGCTGTATCTCACGACGACGCTGTTCGACCTCAGTCAACAAGCGATGGTGTTCAACCTGGTCACCGGTCTCATTCGCATCACGCTGTTTCTGGCGTATCTCGGTGCGATCTCAATGATGCGGGACATCAAGCGCCTGTTTCAATACCACGGCGCCGAACACAAAGCCGTCTTCGCTTTTGAACTGAACGCCGACCTTGTACCCACGAGCGTAGCTCTTCAAAGCCGCTTCCACCCCCGTTGCGGCACGAGCTTCCTTCTCATCGTCATGTTCGTTGCCATTCTCTCCTTTGCGGTCCTGGATTGGTTCGTGCTTTCGTGGATCGGCGAACTGACGCTTGTAGTCCGGCTGGCCACACATCTGCCGTTTATTCCGATCGTCGGGGGACTGTCGTATGAGGTCATAAAATTCTCGGCGAAGCATGCCGCCACGTGGTGGGGACGAGTGCTCGTTGCCCCCGGCCTTTGGTTGCAGCGAATCACCACGAGCGAGCCCGACCATTCGCAGATCGAAGTTGCCATCGTTGCCCTGAAGTCCGCACTGGGAATGTCCCCCGCTCCGGCCGAGGCTCCACAAACCTCGCACACGACCGCTGCGTCTGTTTGACCCATGCTCGAGAAGGTTCAGAAAATACTCGACCGATGTGAGGAATTGCACAGGTTGCTGGGCGATCCGGGAGTGCTCGCCGACCAAAAACTTGTCCGTGATTTGGGGAAGGAACTGAGCACGCTCGAACCCATCGCAAAGGTCGGACGTGTGTATATCAAAGCGGTCAGGGAGCTTGCCGGCAGCCGAGAGGTGATGGATACGTCGCAGGACCCGGACATGAAGAGTCTCGCCTTTGAGGAATATTCCTCTCTCAAAGAACGGGTGTGGAGAATGGAGGAGGACCTCAAGCTGCTCATGGTTCCGCAGGACCCGAACGACACCAAGAATTTCATCATGGAGATCAGGGCAGGAACCGGCGGGGACGAAGCAGCCCTGTTCGCCGCGGACTTATTCAGGATGTATTCCCGGTACGCGGAAAAACATCGATGGAAGGTCGAATTGATGGACTGGAACGAAACCGACAAGGGCGGGTTCAAGGAGATCGTTTTCGCGGTCTCGGGCGGCGGGGCCTACGGGCTGATGAAATTCGAAAGCGGCGTCCATCGCGTTCAACGCGTGCCGGAGACAGAAGCCCAGGGGCGTGTGCATACGTCGGCCGCTTCGGTGGTCGTGCTTCCCGAAGTAGAGGATGTGGAGGTGGAGATCAATCCCGCCGACCTGCAGTTCGACACGTACCGATCGGGGGGGAAGGGAGGGCAGAACGTCAACAAAGTGGAGACCGCTGTACGCATCACGCACAGACCTACAGGAATCGTGGTGGCGTGTCAGCAGGAGCGTTCGCAATTTCAGAACAGGGAGCGCGCCCTGAAAATGTTGCGGGCAAAGTTGTATGAAATGAAGCTGGAAGAACAGAATCGGAATGCGGCGGCGCAGCGCAAGTCAATGGTGAAAAGCGGGGACCGAAGCGATAAGATCCGAACGTACAATTTCCCGCAGAACCGGCTCACCGACCACCGAATCGGATTTACGGCCCACAATTTGGACCGCATGATCGACGGAGATCTGGACGCGCTCATTGAACAACTGCGACTGGCGGATCGGGCGGAAAAGTTGGACCAGGCGGCTGCCGGCGGGGCGTGAGTCCACCGTCGTGAGGGACGCAGCTTGAGGTAAATTCCCCCTGTAAAGCCCGCATTTCAAACGCCAAGTCGCCAAGAAAGCCAAGGACGCCAAGAGATTATTTACGGAAAGATCCTTTTCCAAATCTTGGAGGTCTTGGCCTGCTTGGCGTCTTGGCATTCTTGCTGTTTACGTCATATGATTTCTGCGGTCCGACCGAACGGACACGGCCAAAAAATGATCGCAGCAGCGATTCGCTTTCAGTATCGCAGACACCCGGAATGACGTGAACGCGGTGATTGAGTCGAGGGTCTTCCGGGATGGTGTAGAGCGTGCCGCACGCTCCCGCTTTTGGGTCGTACGCGCCGAACACCAGCGTTGGAATGCGTGCAAGGACGATTGCGCCGGCGCACATGGGACACGGCTCGAGTGTCACGTACAGCGTGCAGAGTTCCAGACGCCGGGAGTGCAGGTGCGCGGCCGCCGCGGTGATCGCGATCATCTCCGCATGCGCTGTCGGGTCCTGCAACCGCTCCATCTGATTCCTCCCCTTTGCGATCACTTTCCCTTCGTGCACGATAACGGCGCCGACCGGTACTTCCTCTTGCTCAAGCGCCTGTTCCGCCTCCCGTAACGCAAGCCGCATCCACCGTTCGTGCACGCTCACCGAACGTCCCCCGGTGTCGCCATCTTGCCGACCGGTGTTTCGACCGTCGAATATTTGTTGGACTCTGCATAGTCTTTCAAGGCCGCGCTGATCCTCTCCGCACCTGTCCGAACCTCGCTCAGCCATGCGCTCAGCTCCGGATCATCCTTCGCTTTTCGCTGTGACTTTTGGGTGTATGCATAGACGATGGTCAGCGGATTGTTGATCTGGTGCTGCAGCGCGCGCGTGATCTGATGCATGGCCTCAAGATGCGATTTCTGCATCTCAACGAGCTTTTCGTGGTCCATCCTAACCTTTTGCTCCTTGTGAAGCTTGTCACGGAACTGAATGATCTTGACGAGCGCCAGGGCAAGCAGCCACATCCACAAGAGGGCGTCGAAACTCTTGTAGATGTCGAAGGCATCAAGCGTGTGCCGTTTGAAATCCTGGTAGAAGTCCAGAGTGGAGAAGAAGAAGTACATGTAGATAATGTACCCCGACAGAACAGCTGGATAGGCGACGAAGAAGTCGCGAGCCTTCATGATGAACTCTCTAAGAAAAGACATGGGGGAAATGGGGCCAGACCCGGGGGATGAACTGCGAGTGGAACCGCTGTTTACCGGCAACACCAATCTTCGCTCTTCTACTTTTTACCTTTACACTTCTTCCTTCTTTCCTTATTCCTTTATCCTCTTTCCTTGTTTGGTGCGCCCGGAGGGATTCAAACCCCCAACCCTTGGTTCCGAAGACCAATGCTCTATTCAGTTGAGCTACGGGCGCAATGACTCGCAAGCGTTCTAAAGATACGGAAAACAGATCTCATTCTCTTCTTCCAACAACAAACCCCGGCCTGAAGCCGGGGCTCATTGTTCGTCGAATCAGATAAGCGACGAGCGTTACTCTGCTGTCTTCACCGTATACGGAGTTGCGCCAGCTATTTCAACAGCATCATCTTCCCGGCGGCTGTGAATGGGCCTGCGACGATTCTGTACAGATATACTCCGCTGGGCAATACCCGGTCCGATCGATCGCGACCGCTCCACTCTCGTTCGTGGATCCCAGCCTGGAGCGGCTCGTCGATGAGCAAGGCGATCTCCTGGCCGAGCAAGTTGTAGACGGTCAGCCGAACGATCTCGTGTGAAGCCAGAGAGAACCGGATCCTCGTGGTAGGATTGAACGGATTCGGATAATTCTGATCGAGCCTGAAACTGATCGGAATTTCCTCCGCCTCGACGTTTGTTATTGTCGTCGTCGTGCGGAAGACTCCTTCACCATACGTCCCGGCGAGCAGATAGCTTGTCGCCGTAACGGATAGCGCTTGGATGAACGGCCGCCCGCCAAGCCCGAGGCCTTCGCAAATGTTGGTAAACGTAGCGCCATCGTCGGACGAGCGGAAGACTCCGGACCCGTAGTCTGAGATGGAAAATTCCGACGCCTGCGTTCCGACGAAGAGATTTCCAGCTCCGTCCACTTCCAAAGCCGTCACCCAACTGCGATGTTGTCCCGATTGGCCTACGAGTCCGGCCGCAGGCAGCATGGTCCAGGTTACCCCCCCGTCCGTTGATTTCTCGACGCCGTCGAACTTCCCGGCGTAGACATTACCGGCACCGTCGACCGTAAGACAAGACATAAAATGGAATTCGGCGCGGACTGACCAGCTATTGCCATTGTCGGTGGAAACAACCATGTCTCCGTTCCAGCGTGCCGCATAGATGGTCCCCGAACCGTCGGAAGCCATGTCGACAATACGGTTGCTATACGTCGCCGAATCCGCCGACACTTCGGACCACGATATCCCGCCGTTCGTTGAACGCAAGATCCTTGCGGATATCGTAGGACCGGTCGGCGTCCCGGGGAATATGGGACTCGACATGCCAAGGAATACTGTGCCCGACGCCCCCTGTCTGCCAGTCAGCACAGCCTCGTACATCGTCGGACCCGAGAAGGAACCACTGAGAGTCCATGAGAGACCTGCGTCTGTGGACTTGTACACCTTCCAGCCGCTTGAGCCGAACAGAACGCCACCCGTTGTCGAAAAGACGCTCGACGAACCCGGCGGGAATCCGGTGTTGCTATACTCCCACGTGATTCCATCGTCGGTGGACCTAAACATGCCGCGGTCGGTGGACATGACGATGGCACCGCCGACCTTGGCGAAGTCGTTTACGGAAAGTCCATGAATGCCGTTGCTCGATTCCGACCAATTCGCGCCGTCATCCGTGGAGCGGATGACCATTGCAAGGGCGCTGCCGAAAATCCGCCCTGCATTGTCACGCACGAGCGCATGTGCCCAGTTGTATTTGCTGTACGTGGTCGCCCACGATGCGCCGTTGTCTGTCGACGTGTAACAGGCGCTGTCACCCCCGCTGCCGGTGGCATAGACCTCGCCACTTGTCCCGAAAAATATCCTGCCAACCCGCACGGGGAACACACCGAGATTCATCGTCGACCATGATGTTCCGTTGTTTGTTGAACGGAAGAGCGCCGAGTCCGTCCCGAAAAACAGCGTGTTGTCGCTTTTCACCTTGATCGTCAGTCCGGTGTATGTAGAGGTGAATGAAGGCGACCACGTCTTCCCTGAATCCAGAGACTTATATACAACTCCTCGATTGAACCCTTCGGACCCCGAAGCGAACATCCTTCCATTGTTATCAAAAACAAGGCCCGGTCTTCCCCAGTAGGGGTACAATGGGGGGGAAGAGATTATCGTCCAGTCTATACCGCTGTTGGTAGACCTCAAAATCCCCTGGTATGTCCAGGCATACATCGCTCCTCCCGGGCCCAAAGCTGAGGTGTAAAGGCCATCGAGTAGATTGAATGACCATGTACTCCCCTGGTCGGTTGAACGATAAATGCCTCTAAAACCTGCAGCCAGCAATGATCCATCGGGGAGGGCATGGCCGGAATATGCGTATGCCAGCGTATTGCCGGCAACCTTGGTCCACGAATCCCCGCCATTCACCGAGCGATACGCTCCCAGGGTTGGGAAGGCGAAGAGATTTCCTGAAGAGTCGAGGATCATGAATGAAACCTGACCTCCCAACGGGCCTGGCGATGCATCCCAGGTGGCCGGTCCAGGCGTGGGGGCTGCCACGGCGACAGTCACGGAATCGATCCAAGTGTTGCCGAGACTGTCACCAATAATAAAATGAGTGGCATAGGTCGGCTGATTCCATCCCGACGGAATATGGAGCGCAAAGTACGACCCGTCGGTTCGCGGGTCATACACCATCGTCACCTGGCCCCAGGCGTTCATGTGTGGAACCACCGCGGTTTGTTGTACGGCACCTTCGGTCGATGTCACTTGCACACGCGGGAGAACAAATGGCGTGTTGTTGTGAATTGTCACCCCGATGTGCACATACTCATCGGGGCTGATAATGTTGTCGTGCCCGATGTTGTCGAAAAACACGGTCGGATTCGAAAGCGTGACAGTGCCGGCCGTGACAATACCGGCGTCGAACCGGGGAATGTCAAACGCGAAGCCTTCCTTTGCGACGAAATGCGTCGCCGCGAACAGCGGTGTGGACCTTCGGGCCAGGGTGATCGAGGAACCGAAGACACCGTCGCCTGCCCCGCCGTCACCGTGGGCACCGTCATCCAGCAATGGAACGACAGCAACGGGGGATCCGTCGCTGTCCAGAATATTCACGCGGATCGAGTCGAACGCGTGCTTCCAGTCGTCGGCAGTAATGTGAATCTCTGCATCGGCGATGGTGGGAAATGTTACGGTCGGCTGCATGATGGGGACTTCCGGAAGGCTGAACAAGTTATCATACATTGCTTGCGCAAAGACGTCGACTGATTTCATAACGACGATACTCGAGAGTTGGTCTGCACCGAGCCCCGCCACAATGGCCGTCACGACTTCCTGGGTATCTCCGGGAGCGAGAGAGAACGGCCCCGTGTTGAGAAGAAGTCGACGGTCTCCCGGTGCGAACGAGTACGACGTCCCAAGTCCGTCAAGAAACCCTGTATGCTGAACGGGATCTCCTGAAAGCGGGTATCGAGTAGGATCATATCCTGGAGGTACCGCGTACGGTTCGTCGACAGTGGCCATCGATCCGGTCGGAGCATACCCTCTCAGCATTTTGTACCATCGACCGGCGCCAAATTCGTAATTGTAGGACTGCGGGTCGCTGTATGGACTATTCGCCGAAAAATAGGCAAACGATGTCATGCCCAAGTTCCTGAACCCGGAGCGTCTGCGGAGGTCAAAGATGGCGGAATCGCCCGGAGAGGGAACGATGGGGCCCTGCAGAAAATCATAACCAACGGCGGGAGTTGGAATATGATAGCTCTGAAATACCGCATCATTCCCGGCATTGTAGACATAACCGAGACTCAACAGGCTGTCACATCCCACAAGATCATCGCTGTAATCGCCCAGGTCCGGGTCCGACCATTGGCATACGTACATGCTGTCGATGTAAAACGAGCCGAGCGATCCGCCAGCAGTCAGTTCAACGCCTCCTTTGTTGATCATTCGGAGACGCCGAAAATGCACGTTACCGAGTAAGTCCAACCGTTTGTAGGCCCACACGGTCACCTGCAATTCAAGCCCCAGCGGCTCAGACCCTGCGAACGCAAATGTGGCTGAACGATTCAGGTCATTGTATGCGATCCACATGACCTGGTCCGCAGGAACTTCGGTGTTGGCGGCGATCCCCGGCTCATCGTAGTGGCCGGTGATGAGGCTCTCCGGCGAGAATGAGGGACCGAACGCCGGAGGCGCTTGATATCCTGGAGTCCCGTTTCGCTCGATGTACGGTGCCCCCTGTGATACAGGCCATTCATTCCAGTCGAGCGCATATTGCGCGGAAACAGCATCCGTTTGGAAGGAATAGACGAATTCAACAGGAACTTCATAAAAGATCGCCGCATCCTGCTGGAGTTCGGTGAAAGGCATGGTGGCAAAATCCCGGCGAATCCTGTACACGCGCACAGCAGGCGACGACGGGTTCTCCGCGACTGCCGAGGCACCCGTCCCGTTGATCCAGCCGGCTCTGGTGCCTTGAGTATATGTCCCTCCACCCACGCGAACAACCTGGTTATACGGTGCCGGCTGCGTATGTGCGGCATCGAGATACGCTTTACCTCCCCATACGAATCCGTCCTCGTACACCGCAGAGCCGGTCCCTCTTGGGAAGTACAGGCCGTTGTCACTGCTTGGCGTGTGGTTTCCCTGACCGTCCGCCCGTATCCAAGTCGTGAGTTGGTTGATGTTCACGACGGAGAAATTAGGCTCGCCCAAGGTTTTCAGCGGTGAAGACAGACCCACAGGCTTCGGATTCTTCTGCGCACTCGTCAGCGTAACAACGGCGGCCAACAGTGCGATGAAAAAGAATCGTGCCGTTAGGAAGCTGTGCATAGGACCTCCTGAGAAATGAGAATACAAGCAGCGACGGAGGGAACGTGAACGGATCACGTTTTGCCAGTGAAACGAAAAG